>OCTW011556813.1_pt1 | contig 98375 bp, 81 predicted proteins | sample 1539671 | NCBI WGS metagenome assembly OCTW01 (sample SAMN02144230, study PRJEB22623) | gut metagenome | biome: sheep rumen | host: Ovis aries | place: New Zealand | reverse complement strand
CAGGAACAGATTATGAAGGTTGCCCAGATTATTGCGGGCTTCTCTCTTGGTGGTGCCGATATGCTTCGCCGTGCCATGGGAAAGAAAAAACCTGAAGTTCTGATGGGTAAGAAAAAAGACTTCGTAGAAGGTGCTCTTAAAAACGGACATACAGAAAAACATGCCGAAGAGATTTTTGATATCATGGTTCCGTTCGCAGGTTACGGTTTTAACAAGTCTCATGCGGCCGCTTATTCTGTTCTTGCCTACCGCACAGGCTGGCTCAAGGCTCATTATCCTGCAGAATTTATGGCTGCAAACCTTACAAACGAAATTACCTCAACCGATGGACTTCCTGTTTATATAGAAGAAGCCCGTTCTATGGGAATTCCTGTAGATGCTCCCGATGTAAACCGTTCCGATGTTATTTTTGATGTTGTTGACGGACGTATTGTATTCGGACTCAAGGGTATTAAAGGAATGGGAGAAGCTGCTGCCCAGGCAATTGTAAAGGAAAGAGAGGAACATGGCCCTTATCAAAACTTTATAGACTTTATAACCAGAACTGGTGCCCTTGTAGAAAGAGATGAAGATGGACGCGAAAAAACTCTTGTAAATAAAAAAGCAATTGAAGTTCTGATTAAGACTGGTGCCTTCGATCATCTTAAAGAAAAAGACGGAACAACTCTTAATCGTCCAACACTCTTGGAAAATATGGAAAATGCCCTGGACTTTGTTTCAAATATTCTTGAAGACAAAAAGAAGGGACAGGGAGACCTTTTTGGAGATTTAGGAGAAGAAGAAAAAGTTTACACAGAATTCAAGTTTAAGAAAATCGAAAACCTTCCAAATATGGAACTTCTTAATATGGAGAAGGAATGTATTGGTTGTTATGTTAGTGGACACCCGCTGGACAGTTATAAAAAGGCAATTGACAGGGCTGTAACAGTAAGAGCTAGCAATATAAACAGAATTGCCGCAGAAAGTAAGGCCGAAAAAGAAGCTCTTGCAGCAAGTGGTCTAAAACCTTGGCAGATGAAGAATTCAGGTAAGCAGTACATTGCCCTTGGTATGATAAACGGCATCCACGAAATCAGAACTAAAAAGGGTGACATGATGGCCTTTGCTAAATTGAATGATTATGACGGACAGATTGATTTAACATTCTTCCCAAAAACATGGGAAGAGCTTAAACCAAAGCTTGAAGATTCTGGAATTTACGCTCTAAAAGGTAAAGTTGATGGAAGCCGCGATACTCCATCACTTATTGTAGATTCTATAGAAGATGCCAACGAACTAGAAAAGCATGCAGCTCAGGCTATACACATCATGCTGGACCCTGGAATTAATTCAGAAGCATCTTTAATGCAATTAAAAGATTTTTTATTTGATAAAACGGGTAATTGTTCAGTATATTTTCATATAGACGTAGGAAACAGTCCATATATTGTAAAAGCTAACAGTATGATTCAAGTAACGGCTTCTGAGGAAACTATAAAAGCCCTGAAAGACATAAATGTAGTAAAGGAAGTGTGGACTGAATAATCCTGAATCAACCTTGAGAGGTAGTATATGATACAGACAATTTTATCGGTTTTATCGGCAGCAGTCACAATTTATACTCTGCTATGCTTTATAAGTATAATTATGTCCTGGATTCCAGGCTTAAAATTTACAGCTTTTGGAAAATTCATTTCAGCCGCAACTGATCCTTACATGCACTTTTTTTCACGCTGGGGATTTTTACGTTTTGGAAACATAGATTTTTCTCCAATCGTTTCAATTGGACTCTTATCTTTGCTTTCTTCAATTTTAGGCGGCATTCAGGCAACTGGAAGAATCTACTTTGGTGGAATTCTTGCCAATATCATTTTTATGTTATGGAGTATTATTTCTTCGCTGTTAGGAATTCTCTTCCTTTTAATCTTAATCCGCTGGATTGTTCTTCTTATAAAAAAGGGACAGACACCTTTTGATTCCGGCTGGAACCAGATTGATATGCTTTTGAATAAGTTCACCTACAAAATTGCAGGTACATTTATTAAAGGTGGAATAAGTTACCAAAAATCACTTTTAGTTTCATGGATTTCACTTTTGGTTTTCCTTGTTGCTGGAAGAATACTTGTAAACATACTTGTAAACCTCTGTTCAATGATTCCTTTTTAATTGAGGAAACAGACGCAAGGTGAAAGTTTCTGATATAAAAGCTCCGGTTTCTTCTATAGCCGGAGTAGGACCCCAACTAACTAAAATTCTCGCCAAAATAAATGTCTTCACTGTAGGAGACCTTTTGGAGTATTATCCTCGTGATTATGAAGACCGTTCTCAAAGAGTTTGTTTAAGAGACTTTGACAAACACAAAAAAGTCCACACTGTAGCTCAAGTTACAGGGCAGGAATGGTTCGGCTATGGAAGTATGAAAACTCTCAAGCTTAGAATCACAGATGGTTCTGCTAATGCCGAACTAATCTGCTTTAACAGAGCATTTTTGGAAAAAACTCTAATTCCCGGCAGTATAATCACGGTTACTGGACAGTTTTACGTAAAATATAACAGTCTTCAAAGTACTGCTTTTGAAGCCACAAAAATGAATATTGACAGAGATCCAAATCTGCCTTTGGATTTATCAAAAATTACACCTGCAGATTCAGGAATTATCCCCCTCTATCCTCTTACAGAAGGACTTTCTCAGAAAAACCTGCATAAGGTAATTGGTCAAGCCTTGCAACAATATGGCAGAGGACTTGAAGACGAAATCCCTCAAAGTCTTATAGAAAAACATAATTTACTTTCCAAACAAGAAGCAATTAACTTAATCCACCAGCCTCAGAATATGGAACAGGCCATTTTAGCAAGAAAAAGTCTGGCCTACGAAGAACTGTTTCTTTTTCAATCAATCATTGCAAGAAGGGCTTACAACAGAAAGGGCTTTAATAAAGAAGATAATGATAAAGAACTTAGCGAACAGGATTTTTTGGATTCTTTATCACCATTACAAAAGCAATTTGTTGAAAGTTTAAGCTTCAAGCTGACTGAAGACCAGAAAAAAGTCATCTACGAAATGGATGAAGAGATAGATAAAAGCTACAAAGAAAGAGAAAGAAATCTCAATCATCTGGACAGAGGCTTTCCACCACCAGTAAGGCCTTCCTATACGATGGCCAGACTTTTACAGGGTGATGTAGGTTCTGGAAAAACTCTTGTTTCTCTTTTTGCCTGCCTAAGAATTATTAGCTGGAAGGGACAATGTGCACTTATGGCACCAACAGAAATACTAGCCCGCCAGCATGCAGAAACAACAGCTACCTTACTTGGTAAACTGGGAGTTAGAGTTGCATTCTTGACTGGAAATGTAAAAGCGGCAGGTCGTACACAATTACTAAAGGCACTTAAAGATGGAGAAATTGACATCATAATCGGTACCCATGCCCTCTACTCAAATCAGGTTGTTTATAAAGATTTAAGACTTGCAATTATTGATGAGCAGCACCGTTTTGGCGTTATGCAGAGGCAATCAATAATCAATAAGGGGAGACTCCTTTACAAGGGATCGGCCTTTGAACCAAATCTTTTGATGATGAGTGCTACCCCAATTCCTCAAAGTCTGGCCCTTACCGTATTTGGTGATTTAGATATTTCTACAATTCATACAAAGCCTGTTGGACGCAAGGAAATTAAAACTTACCTTGTAAAAGAAGGTAACGAAATCAACGCCTACGAAGCAGTACGCAAAGAACTTCAGGCAGGACATCAGGCCTATTTTGTTTATCCTGCTATTGATAGTGATGAAAACATTAAATCGGCAGAAAGAGCATTTGAACACCTTTCAAAACACATTTATCCGCAATATAAGTGTGCCCTGGTTCATAGTAAGATTGATGAAGAAGATCAGGTTAAATACCTCAAGGCCTTCCACGATGGTTCAATTCAAGTTTTGGCTGCTACAACAGTAATTGAAGTGGGCGTCGATGTTCCAAATGCAACCTGTATGGTAATTGAACAGGCTGACCACTTTGGAATCTCGCAACTTCATCAGCTTAGAGGACGAGTAGGACGCGGAGACTCCCAATCATTCTGTTTTTTAATATATAGTAAAGATATTACAGAAACCGGAATTGAAAGAATGAAGGCACTAAGATACTCAACCGACGGATTTTACATTGCTGAACAGGATTTAAAAACCCGTGGTCCTGGAGAACTGAACGGAACTCTACAAGCTGGGGCTCTGGAATTCAAAATTGCAGATTTAAGCAGGGACATGCAGCTGATGCAGGAAGCTAGAATAGATGCAATTGAAAGGGAAAAAATATCCTAAAAACATATATTTTTGTACAGTTTTAATAGCAGGTTAATCATTATTATAATTACAAACGATTATGAAATCTAACAATATTACAGATATGACTAGTGGTTCACCAACCAAGCATATCCTTCTTTTTGCAATTCCTCTTTTGATTGGAAATGTCTTCCAGCAGCTTTACAACATGGTTGATTCAATCGTTGTAGGAAACTTTGTTGGATCAAGTGCCCTGGCTGCCGTTGGAACATGTGGTTCCATGAATTTTTTCTGCTTTTCTTTAAGCTCGGGTCTTGCTGTAGGTATTGGAATTATAGTTGCCCAGTATTTTGGTGCAAAAAACGACAAAATGGTTCGTTCTACAATTTCAAATGCCATTTTTGTTCTGAGCATAGCATCTGTCATAGTAAGCATTATGGGTTTCCTCCTCTGCCCATATGCATTAAGACTTTTGCAATGTCCAGAATCAATTTTACCTCAATCAATCATCTATATGAGGACCACTTGTTGTGGAATTATTTTTGTGGCCCTTTACAACGGCGTTGCTTCTATTTTACGTGCCTTGGGAGATTCTAAATCACCACTTTATTTTCTTATTCTTTCAAGTGTAATAAACCTAGGTCTAGATTTGCTTTTTGTTATTGCTTTCAATTTGGGCGTTTTTGGTGTGGCACTGGCAACAATTATTTCGCAGGCCGTTTCAGCAATAACCAGTTCCATTTATGCCTACAAGAAAATTCACTACTTCCATCTTTCAAAAAGTGAATTCAAACCAAACAAACAGATTATTGTAAACTCCCTCAAAATTGGTACACCAATTGCCATGCAAAGCTGCCTTATTTCCATTTCTATGATGGTTTTACAGGGCGTAGTAAATACTTTTGGAGAAACGGTAATGGCTGCCTACACAATTGTAATGAGAGTTGAACAGCTAGTTCAGCAGCCATATGGTTCAATCGGTGCAGCCATCACCAATTATTCAGGTCAAAATATTGGAGCAGGACAAATAAACAGAGTAAAACAGGGATTCCACCGTGGAACTGTTATGGTACTCATTTTCAGTCTGCTCATGCTGCCAACCTTCTGGTTCTTTGGTAAAAATATAATCGGCTTCTTTGTAAATAACGAAGTTGATGTAATAAATATTGGAGCAAGAGGTTTGCAGATTACTTCAATTTGTTACTTTATGCTTGGTATGATTTATATCCCACGTGCAGTTCTTAATGGCTGTGGTGATTCTGGTTTTGCCATGATAAACGGTATTGCCGAAGTTGTAGGTCGAATTGGACTTTCTCCAATCCTTACAAAAATTCCAGCCCTTGGCTTCTGGGGAATCTGGGTTACAACTGGTGCAACCTGGACTCTTACCGCCATCATCTGTATAATCCGTTATAAAACAGGAATCTGGAAGAAAAAGGCAATTATCTCTGTTCCAGAAAACTAATAAACAGGCTGATAAAGACAAGGGCCTTCTAAGAATGTGTCAAATTTCCACAATTTGGCACATTTTTTTTTGACCTGTGTCATTTTTACCCAGAATTTACGTTCCCTCCCCTTTTTGTGTCGAATTTGGACAAATTTTTATTTTTTTCTTGCCTTTTCAGAACTTTCTTATTAAATTGCAAAAAAAATTTGAAAATTTTTAATTTTTTCTGCAAAAAATGGAAGTTGGCACAAAACTTGCTATACTTTTAGTGTAGTTATACAAAATCTTAAAACATAGGAGACTTAATATGGCACACGAAGAAAATGTTTTGGCAATGTACTTAAAGGACATCAATAAAATTCCAATGATTTCTCATGAAGAAGAAATTGAATTAGCTAAAAAAGCTCAGGCCGGTGATGTCGTCGCAAAGAATAAACTTGTGAATTCAAATCTCCGCTTTGTTGTAAATGTTGCAAAAAAATACCAGAATCATGGACTTGATCTTACAGACTTAATCAGCGAAGGAAATATTGGTCTTCTTACTGCTGTAGAAAAGTTCGATGTTTCAAAAGGATATCATTTTATTTCATATGCTGTATGGTGGATTCGTCAGAGTATCTTAAAGGCAATCTGCGAAAAGAGCCGTGCAATTCGTCTTCCTCTCAACAGAGCTAACGAACTTGTTCAGATTGAACATGCAAAGAAAGTTATTGGTTCTAAAAAATCTGAACAGCAGGAATTCGAAGAAATTGCAGCAATGCTTAATATGGATGCAGGACACGTTCGCGACATGGTAAATATCAGCCGTGATATTGTAAGCCTTGATGCAGAAATTAATGATGGCGGAGACGGTCATACAAAACTTGCAGACTTCTACGAAGACGAATCATACGAAAGACCAGAAGAAAAGGCTATTACAGAAGCTATGCATGATGATATCAACAAGGTTGTTGATACACTTCGTCCAAATGAAGCAAAAGTTATCCGTATGCGTTACGGTTTGAATGGACTTAAACCAATGTCTCTTAAAGAAGTTGGACAGGAATGCGATTTGACAAAGGAAAGAATCCGTCAGATTGAAAAGCATGCAATTGTTCGCTTACAGCATCCTACAAGAGCCCGCAAATTGGAAGCTTACGTAGCATAATTGTAACGCTCTTAAAAAAATGATAAAATAATTTATACATTTTCATTATTAAAGGAGGCTTCTAACCAAGAAGTCTCCCATTTTTTTTATAGGAGTACAAAATTATGGTACCTACATTAATTAAAGATTTACTTAAATCTTCTCCAGACGGACACGCAGTTAAAGTTTGCGGTTGGGTTCGTACTGTTCGTGACTCAAAAGGTCTTGTTTTTATCCAGGTAAACGACGGAAGTTGTTTTGCTAATATCCAGCTTACCTTTGACCGCAATAATCCTTCTAATAATGCAAATGTAAATAATATTGAAGAAACACTTAAAAAATTAAACACAGGTGCTTCGGTTCGTGCTACAGGACTTTTAATTGAATCTCCTGCAAGCGGACAGGCTGTAGAAGTTACTCTAGAAGATATTGAATGTCTTGGAACTTGTAATCCAGACGAATATCCATTACAGAAAAACAAGATGTCCATGGAATATCTTCGCGAAAATGCCCATCTTCGTGCTCGTACAAATACTTTTGGTGCAGTTTACCGTATGCGTAACCAGATGGCATTTGCTGTTCATTCCTTCTTCCAGGAAAGGGGCTTCCAGTATATAAACGCTCCTGAAATCACTTGTTCAGACTGTGAAGGTGCTGGAGAAATGTTCCAGGTAACAACTTTGAGCCTTGAAAAAATTGCTGAGATGGGTGTAAAAGCTGGTGCTGGTGGAATGAAAATTGAAGATGCTCATAAAATTGTTGATTACAACAAGGACTTCTTTGGAAAGAAGGCATCACTCACTGTATCAGGTCAGCTGGAAGCAGAAACACTTGCAACTGCTTTAAGCCGTGTTTACACATTTGGTCCAACTTTCCGTGCAGAAAATTCTAACACACCACGTCACCTTGCTGAATTCTGGATGATTGAACCTGAAATGGCTTTCTACGACTTGAACGATGATATGGACATTCAGGAAGACTTTGTAAAATATCTTTTGAACTGGGCTCTTACAAAATGCCGCGAAGATTTGGAATTCTTTGATAAACGCATTCAACCAGGCCTTATTGCAAGTCTGGAAAAAGTTGCTAAGGCTAAGTTCACAAGAATCAGTTACACTCAGGCTATTGAAGATTTGGAAAAGGCAGCTGCAAACGGTGCTAAGTTTGAATTCAAACCTTACTGGGGCTGCGATATTGCTACAGAACACGAACGTTATCTTACAGAAAAAATCTACAACGGTCCTGTAATGGTATTCAACTATCCAAAAGAAATTAAATCTTTCTATATGAAGCAGAATGATGATGGAAAGACTGTAAAAGCCGTTGACGTACTTGTTCCTGGAATCGGCGAGCTTATCGGCGGTTCTGAACGCGAAGAAGACTACGGCAAACTTAAGGCAGAAATTGAACGCCGTGGAATGGACGAGTCAATTTACGACTGGTACCTGGATCTCCGCAAGTTCGGAACAGTTCCACACTCAGGATTTGGTTTGGGATTCGAACGTCTGCTCCGTTATGTAACAGGTATGGAAAATATCCGTGATGTTATTCCATATCCACGTGCTCCAAAGCTGGCAGATTTTTAGTGGAGTAGGTTATAGGTGCTAGGTGTTAGGTGCTAGCGAGGTAGATATTTCTAAATCCTAGAACCTATCACCTAAAACCTAGAACCTATCACATCCCCCGCTTTCCAAAATTCTTTTTCAACATTAAAATACAAGATATGTCAAACCTAAAGGCCTATTGCAAGAAAATACTATCCCGCTTTGGACAATTTCTTTATCTTACAATTTCAAATTTTACAAAGAACAATCTCTGGGAATCGGCTTCTGCCTGTGCCTTTGGTTTTATCTTTTCCTTCATTCCTATTATGCTAATAATTTTTACAGTTCTGGCTGGTATTTTGCGTGTAAATCCTAATATCTACAATTTTGTATTATCATTTACCCAGGAACTGGAAAATTTTGTAGATATAAAGCCTGCCATTGATGCCATGGCAAATATGACATCTTTTAAGGCCGTAAACATCTTTCTTGGTATTTGGGTCGTATGGATGGCTCGAAAACTCTTTAACTCAATCATTATTGCAATGAAAAAGGTTTTCCGTTCCGTTTCAAAACGAAAAACATGGATTGATCAAATTGTAAGTTTCATTTTGGAGTTTATTTTTGTATTTGTAATTGCACTTGTCACTATCATCATCTTTATTTTCAGCAAGATACTTGAACTGGATTTCTTTCAGAATATTTTTTCTTTATTCCCAAAAATCTTTACACCAACCACACATAATTTAATGGTTCTTTTGATTTATTTGGTTTTATTTTTTATCACTGTAATTGCATATCGTTTTGTTTCGGGTTCAAAACCTTTGCTTAGACGTTGTATTTTTTACGCTGCCCTAAGTACTGGAGTATTTTTTCTGGTGTCCTTCTTCATCAACATGTTTATGAACACCACAAATTACAATGCAATTTACGGAACAATCTCTTCTTTAGTTTTATTGATGATTAAGGTTTACTTTTTCTTTGTAATTTTCCTTTTTGGAGCTCAGATGATTTATGTTTCTCAATTTTTCGAGATTCTTCTGCGTTCCGAGATTTATCTTTTGCCTCCAAACGAAGCTAAGGATTGGTGGAGTCTTTTCCGCCGCTTCCTCTTTATCAAACCTTCTCTTATTCAAACAAAGGAAAACACCGTTTATTTTAATGCAGGTGAAATTATTTATGAAGAAGGTTCAAAAATTGACGAGGTTTATTTTATAAAAGAAGGAAATATCTGCGAAAACACAAGCAAGGGGCAAATCAAATTTAGTAAAGGTGCATTTTTGGGCGATGTAGAATGTCTTATAAACCAAAACCACACAGGAAGTGCCATTGCTACAAGTGACTGCGAGTTAATCCGTTTCAGTAACCAGGAATTCCAGTCCATCTTAAATAAAAGCCACCACGCCGCCCGTAAAGCACTTTCTAAAATTTCAGAATACACTTCTAATTTTTATGATGAAGAATGAAGAAATAACAAGTTTGTTAAAAATATTGAAACAATGGCTTTTTTTTGTGTATAGTTAACTTACATCTATGTAGTACAACTAGCAGGGCTATTTATTGGAGTTTTTACAGGAGGTTTTCTATGAAAAAACTCAGTTTTATTTTCGTAATCTTTAGTTTGATATTTACAATTCTTTCATGTCAGCCTACAACAACCGTAATAGTTATAGATTCAAGTGCAAGCCAGGATACAAGTGAAAGTGTAAATGAAATATCCCTGTCTGACGGAAACTGGCAATATACACAAAATGTTACATTAGCAGAACAAGAAGTTACAAACAGAAAATATAAATACACAAGTACTAGAGCAACTGTTCTTAATTTTACAGTTAAATCAGGCGCAATAAAATCTATTGAATCAGGTAGCGTAAACCAAGTTGGTTTAATAACTGGAAATATTGAAAATGCAAAAGCCGATTTTAAAACAACTGATAGAATTACAGGCAGTTCAACAGCAGTTAATAATAACGGGTATTTTACAAGTTCTCTTGAAGTTCCAGAATCTGGAAATGCCTTGTATATTGTGCTTTTGAATTCATATTTACCATCATCTTCTACATCATCTACAACAAGTACAAGTAATACTGCAGCCGCAAGCACACCAAGTGTTACCGATACTTATGATATAAAAACTAACAGCAATAAAACAAAATATAGACTAAGCTACAAAACTCTGCCAGAAAACTACACAAGTGCAGAAATTACTTTTGTAAAGCAATAGTTTTTATTGACATTTGGAAGTTACATTTTTGTTATCTCAAAAGCATGCGTGCAGATGAATATGGACGTATGGCACGTTCAAAGATTGTAGTTTTAGATTTTGGAAGCCAGTACGCACACCTTACAATTCAGAAATCTTAAATTTTGATATTCCAAACCTCGGTCTTTGTTATGGTCACTACATTGTTCAGCTTTGTTATAATGGAAGTTATTATTATAAAGAAGTTACCACTTCAGAATCTGACTTGGCACAAGTGTATGTCAATCCATCCTTAGTTCCTAATTCTCAAACTACAATTAAAAGAAATGCTCAAAATACAAAATACCTAGTAATTACAACAACTCAATATTCTAATGGCTCTACATATAAATCTTATCAATACTACATCAAACAATAATCTTCCTTAATAAAAGAGTCTGCTCCAGAGTTTTATTCATCTCACTGGAGCAGACTGTTTTTTATGTAGTTGAAAAATGAATTGTGTAGTATACTTTTTCTATGCCTACGGTATTCAATGAAAAAGGATACAAGTTTTTCTTTTTCTCTAATGAAGGAAATCCTTTGGAACCCTGCCATATTCATGTAAGAAAAAATGAATCTCTTGCAAAATTCTGGATTTCTGATAAATGTTCATTAGCTGAAAATTATGGTTTTACAGCAAAACAATTAAATGAAATTGCAGAAATTATAAATTTAAACAATAAAAAGATTAAGGAGGCCTGGAATGGATTTTTCTTTGAATAATGCAAAAGCTCAGAAAGTTTGGTTTGACGACGAAAACTTATGGTTATTATTAATTGATGGACGCCAGCTTTCGCTTCCTCTTATATACTTTCCAACTCTTTTTAATGCAAAGCCAGAAGAACGTAATACGTGTGAATTAAGTGGTGGTGGCATTGGTATTCATTGGGATAATCTTGATGAAGATTTATATGTACCAAATTTACTTATGGGCATAACAGATATTAACAGAAAAAATAAAACTGCCTAATTTCTCCACCACAAGATTCAAAAACCTGACTTTCCTTCTCTATTCCCCATTCCCAGAATTTTCACTATAATCCTTATATGGCACGTTCAAAGATTGTAGTTTTAGATTTTGGAAGCCAGTACGCACACCTTATTGCAAAACGCTTCCGTATGTTAGGTTATTATTCAGAAATTGCCCTTCCTTCTACAGATTTATCTGCTTTTGAAAATTGTAAGGGTATAGTTTTTTCCGGCGGACCTTCATCTGTATACGATGAAAAAGTTCCGGAATTCAATTCAGAAATCTTAAATCTTGATATTCCAATTCTGGGCCTTTGTTACGGTCACTACATTGTTCAGCTTGGTTACAATGGTAAAGTTGGCAAGGCTGATGTAGGTGAATTTGGTTTTGCCCAGTTAAATTTTGCTGATGGTATGAATGGTACTTCTGCCAAGTGTCCACTTTTCAAAGGTGTTGAAGGTAGTCAGCAGGTTTGGATGAGTCACCAGGATGGAGTTCTAAAACTTGGAGAAGGATTTGAAGTTGTAGGTTCAACAAAAGACTGTCCTTTTGCTGCAACTCAGAATCTTTCTAAAAAACGCTTTAGTCTTCAGTTCCACTGCGAAGTAAAAGACACTCCTTGTGGAAATCAAATTTTCCAGAACTTTGCAGACTATTGTGGAATGGAGAAGAACTGGGATCAGGATACCGTATTAAATATCATTCTTGAAAATATTAAAAAAGAAGCTGGTGATAAAAACGTTCTGCTCTTCCTTTCTGGCGGTGTAGATTCAACTATTGCTTTTGCACTTTTGAACAAAGCCCTTGGTCAGGATAGAGTTCTTGGTCTTCACATTGATAACGGTTTCATGCGTAAAAATGAATCTGCCCAGGTTGCAGAAGCCTACCACAAGTTCGGTTTCAACAACTTTATTGTAGAAGATGCATCTGAAAGTTTCTTAAAAGCAATTTCAGGCCTTACAGACCCTCAGAAAAAACGTATGGCTGTTGGAGAAAACTTCATCACTGTTCGTAACGAAGTAGTTGCAAAACAGCATCTTGATGATAATAAATGGCTTTTGGCCCAGGGTACTCTTTATCCTGATATTATTGAATCTGGTGGAACAAAAAATTCTAACACAATTAAAACTCATCATAACCGCGTTTCAGGCATTCAGGAACTTATTGCAAAAGGTCTGATTATTGAACCAATCCGCGATCTTTATAAAGATGAAGTTCGTTCCATCGGTAAAAAACTTGGACTTTCTGACCAGCTTGTAATGCGTCATCCTTTCCCAGGTCCTGGTCTTTCTATAAATGTACTTTGTAATGATGGAAAAGCAAATCCAAAGGATGAAGAAGAACTGCTTCTTGCTCAGAAGGAACTGGATGCTATTAAATTAGACATGTTCTGCAAGCATTGCACTGCCGATTTGAAACGAAGCATTTTACCAGTTCGTTCTGTTGGTGTTCAGGGCGATTTCCGTACTTACCGCTTCCCTGCTCTTCTTACTTTTGCTGATGAAGGAAACGGCTTCTACCACTTCCCAGGCAAACGTGAAAAGATTGAAGCATGTTCATCAACAATCACAAATGCTGCAAAATATATTAACAGAACTTGTATCAAACTTTATCAAAATCCAGAAATTAAAAATGAAGATTTGAAACTTCAGGAAGGATATTGTGATAAGGCAAGACTGGACCAGTTGCGTGAAGTTGACAACATTGTACTGACAGAACTTCACAAATCTGGCTGGTATGACAAAATCTTCCAGCACCTTACAATTGATTTACCATATGCAAGCTGCAAAGATCATGCATCTTTTGTATTAAGACCAGTTATTTCAGAAGATGTTATGACTGCAAGATTTGCAATGCTGCCAAAAGAAGTGATGGAAAACATAGTCCACCAGATTGCAGAATTGCCATTTGTAGATGCACTATATTTTGATGCTACAAATAAGCCACCTGCTACTTTTGGATGGGAGTAACTTGTTTTTGCGTCCTGCAAAAACAAGTTTACGAGTTTGATATGTTTATTAAATAAACATATCAAACTCGACAATCATTCTACTAAATACCAGAAGGCGACATCCTTGTCGCCTCCACCGCGGCATCCTGCAAAAAACATTCTCCTGCGACTAAATCTTTAACTTTACAAACCTTCTTGTTAAATGAAAAAAAAGGCGATTTATTTTGTCGCCTCTCCATGTGACATTGATAGAAACTTCTACCACTTGCTATTCAAACACAATCTGGTATTCGAATTCTGCACTGGTTGATTGTAGCTGGGCAGTAGATTCCTTTGGCAGGTCGTTTTTATTTTCGAAGTAGATTTTTGCATCTGGTTTAAGGACACTAATTTCCAGCTCTAGTTTTGAAAAATCGATATCTGTGTTTAAGAAGCGTTTTAGACCAATCTCCCAATCGTAGCCTGAGCCTAAGTAAAAGTTATCTAAAAGTAGAGTTCTTTTTCCATCTTTTACAGAATAAAGTCGGGCTGATTCTCCACAATATGAAATTTTCAAAAAACAATCTATTGCATTATTTTGTTTTTCTTCTGCAAATCTTTTCATCAAACTAGAAACATCCAGCTGATACAAGGAAAGACCTTCATTATCTTTAAAATCCTTTATCAACTTATAGCCAACAGCATCTTTGATTTTGCCGGCAGAAGCTTTAAACTCGTAAGTGGTAAAATTATAAGATGGAAGATCCTGGGCAATATTTTTGTTTACTAAAGATGATGTTTTTATGCCTTCTGGAACTTTTTTTAAAGCGGGATAGGCGTAAAACTTTTCGTTTGAGCGAAGGGTCAAAGTCTGATTAAGATTCTGTCTGGTGTAGAAAACTCCTTTTGTTATAACAAGACCGCCGTCCTTTGTCTTCCAGGCATTTAATGCATCTTCTCTGGAAAGCAGCAAGAATTTTGGAAGAGCCTTTTCTTTATCTTTATCATTATTTTCAAACTGGAAATAATCTTTATTTTTATTGTCCTGGTTTGTATAAAAAACGAAGGTTCCATCTGCAAGATGGCAGAAAGGACTTGCCTCTGCAGTTTTCACCTTACAATTTCCGTACTCCATATTAAATGGCCAGAAGAAATAGTCCCCGGATTTTATGTCCACCGTAGGAAAAGATGTTCCTTCTGGAGTTTTTAATGTACGGTTTGGAAAATCAGGCATTTTTTTGAGTCTTACATAATTATTTACAAAGAGGTAACCTTTTTTTCCATCGCTTCGGTAGGAATATCTCAGCTCGCTTAAATTATCTGGTTTAAGAGGATTGTCCTCTGGAATGATGGCAGGCAATTCGCAAAGTTCAGAACCAAAATCTGCAACAAAATATGAGTAAAGTTTTAATTCTCTCAGGCTGTCCGAAACCTGTCCAAACTCACGGATTGGAGCCCTAAAATCATAGGATTTTTCTGGCAAATCATTTGGATAGCCTGTAGCACGACTTTCCTGCAGACTGGTCAATTTTCCCTCTGGATTTGTGCCACCATGGTACATGTAATAGCCCAAAAGATTTACACCACTACCCAGTTTTACCAGAGTCATTGCCCCAATATCCTGAGCTTTTGCAACAGTTCTTCTGTGCTGAGTTACCTGCAAACCGCCCCCCAGTTCTGCTGTAAGATAAGGGAACTTGTTTACATCAAACATAACTCCGTGACCAAAGCCATAATCTGAACCAATATTGTGGTCATTTCTTTCCAGAGTAAAAATATAGTTTCCGCTTGGTTCAATTTCAACCGTTCTCTGGTCCCATGGAGCATCACAATAGCCGCCCATTACTGGAAGAAGGCCTCCTGTTCTTGCCCCACCCCATCCTGTTGCGGTGTATAAATCAACCTTAAAACCAATTTCTCTTGCAAGTTTATAAAGGCGTTTCATATGGTCTTCACCAGATTCATCATAAAGTCCGCCACAATGACCAAATTCATTTTCAATCTGAACACCAACAATCGGATTATCTGGAGAGGCAAAAAAATCAGCTACTTCCTGATAAATTCTTTTGTACCATTTTTCTACAGCCGCAAAATATTTTTCATCATTAGTGCGAACCTGGAAATCCTTTTTTAAGAGCCAGTCTGGAAAACCTCCATTGCGAACTTCCCCATGAATCCAGGGACCAATTCGCAGCATAAGTTTCATCTTACAATCCTTACAGGCCTGCACAAAAGCGTGCAAATCTCTATCACCAGAAAAATCATACTTACCTTCAATTTCTTCATGATGAATCCAGATGACATAAGCAGAGGCAATAGTAACACCGCCAGCCTTCATCTTACACAGCGATTCTTTCCAAAATTCTTTTGGATAACGTGAATAATGTATTTCTCCCATAACTGGAAAACATCTTATTCCATCTTTCAGGAGACTCTTATTATCAAATGTGTACATAAAATCCTCTAAATTATTATTCTTTTACACCAGCAGAACCAAAACTTGTAATCAGAGTTTTTTGAGTTACAAGGAAAAAGATTACAAAAGGAATAACAACAATCAAAGAACCAGCACAGAAAGTTGTAAATTCGTTTTTCTTATCAGACACAAAGGTAAAAAGTCCAAGAGCCAGAGTCTGTTTTGATGATGAACGAAGAACCATTTTTGGGAAGATAAAATCCATCCAGGGACCTGTAAAACTTGTTATAGACAAAAAAGTGATGATAGGTTTGGCGATTGGAAGATTTATCTGGAAAAAAGTTCTGAAATGACTTGCTCCATCAATTCTTGCGGCTTCATCCAAACTCTTACTAATTGTGTCCATGTAGTTTTTTACAAGCCAGGTGTTGTAAGGAATGTTTCCGGCTGTATAAACCAGAACAAGTCCCCATAGTGTATCAAGTCCACCAAGGCGATAAAGTATTACATAAATTGCGACCATTCCAACAAAAGAAGGAAAAATCTGCAAAATCAAAAGTGACATAAGAAAGGGCTTTTTAAAAGTAAAGTTGAACCTTGAAAATACATAAGCACTAAGAGATGATGTAATTACGGTCAAAGCCATAGTTGCTGTAGAAATTTTCAGAGTATTGAAAAACCAGTGGCCATAATCCGTCTTTGTAAAAAGTTTTACAAAATGCTTTACAGTAAAACCATCTGCAAAAGGAACTATATTTAAGCCTGCAATATTGTTTGATGGAGAAAATGCCGCACTAACAATATAAACCAGAGGATAAATTACAAAAAAAGCGATTATAAAAAATATTAAATAAATTACTGAACGATTTATTGCTGAACCAGTAGTTTTTTCCTGCATCATACTTCACCCTCCTTATAGGCTTTTGTCTGTCTGAACTGGAAAATTGCAAATGGAGCCAGAACTATGAAAATCATTACGGCAATTACAGATGCATAGTTATACTTCATAAGTGTAATTGTGAGCTTGTAAATCCAGGTTACAAGAATATCAGTTCCGCCTGCCAGAGTTGTTGTAGAATCTGCAACAACTGGCGAACCTCCAGTAAGGAAGAAAATTGCACCAAAGTTGTTAATATTGTGGGCAAAACTCATAATAATCAAAGGCATAGTCTGATAAAGAACCAGAGGAAGAGTTATTTTTCCTAAAATCTGAACCTTGTTTGCTCCATCAATTTTTGCCGCTTCGTACATATCCTGAGGAATAGCAGTCATTGTACCCATTGAAAGCAGCATAAAATATCCAAAACCGGCCCACAGGTTGATTATGACACAGGTAAACTGGGCCATAAGTGAAGTTCCAAGCCAAGGAATAGGATTCTGAATAAGTCCAAAGTGCATAAGTGTTCTGTTTACAACACCAAAAGAACCATTCAAAAGGTTTTTCCAGACCAGCATACTCACAACAGAAGGAACTGCATAAGGCAGGATAAAGATAAAGCGGAAAACTGGTGCAATTCTTACATTAATTTCCTGAAGCTGAACTGCAACAATTAATCCACCAAAGTAACAGGTAAAGGTAGAAAGAACAGCCCAAACTAAAGTCCAGAGTGCTACTCTACCAAATCCCGCAGACCAGTTGTTATGGCCTCCCATCAATTCCTTGAAATTCTGGAAACCAACCCAGTCTACTGTATTGTTAGGAGGAATGTGACCTGGATCTGAATAATTTGTAAAAGCTACACAGATTGAAAAAATAAGTGGAACTACTACAAAAATAATTATCATTATAAAAGCTGGAGCCAGTCCAAAAATTGGGAAAGACTTGCCAAGCGCTGTATTCAAATGTTCTTTTTGTTTACCAAAGTAACCCTTGCGGCAGTAATCCTTATATTCTTTGCCGGCACTTTTTACAGAAAGTACATAAACAACTACAAAAATTACAATCAGAGACAAAACAAGAATGCCGTCTATCAGCATAAAAATGGAATTGTCTCTCTGTTTTATAGGAAGCTCTGGATGTGGAGAACCGAGTGTAATTAATCCTACAAGCTTATTAAAAATCTTAGGCAAAAATACAATAAAAATGACTTCACATAAAGAAAAGAAAATGCCTTTTATATAATCATGCAGATAAAGTAAATGAGAAAGGCCCATAAAAGCAGAGGCCGTAACCTTTATCTTTTTTTCTGCACTACCGTCATTTGGAAGAGTTTTCATAAAAACCTCGTCTAAAAAAATGGGAAAGGTGAGGAAGAACAATGCCTGTATGATTCAGACAAAGTCTTCCCCATCATCTAAATATCTAAAGCTAAAGTTCTAAATTATTTACCAAGGATTGTAGCGTTACATGCATCAAGTTCAGTTTTTACGTCAGCTCCATCCCAAATATTTTTAGAAGCATTGTTCATAGCTTCCCAGTACATACCCATTTCTGGAATAGATGGCATTGGGAAAGCATAATCCAGCTGAGCCATAAAGCCTGCAAGATATGGTGAAGAAACTTTAACATTGATAGAAGGAACTGTTCCTGTCAAATCGAAGCGGAGTTTCTGCATTTCTGCTGAAAGAAGGAATTCTCCAAATTCGTTTGCTTCTTCTGGGTGTTCTGAATAAGCTGAAACGAACATAGCACGAGTTCCAGAGAATGATGCCGCTGGGCTTGTATTTCCTGGAAGTGAAGGAAGAGTTGTTACACCAAAGTTGATTCCTGCATTTTCAAATGGAACAACATTCCAAAGTCCTGTGATATGCATAGCGGCATTTCCAGACTGGAATGCGGCATCGGCAGTAGAAGTGTCAAGGTCAGCAGCAGGAACATCAAGTGCAGAACGGAGTGTTTTGAAGAAGGTCATACCTTTTACAGATTCGTCAGAATTGATGTTTGTATTTGTTGTGTCAGTTCCACTTTCGCCAAAAAGTCTGTTTCCGTTTGAAGTTGTAAAGATGATTGTGTAGTAGCCATTTCCAACATCCATTACAAAACCAAATTTTCCAGGATTTTTAGCATTAAAATCTTTTGCCCATTTTGCAAGATCTTCCCAGGTTTTTGGAACGTCATTTTCAGAAATCAAATCCTTGTTATAGAAAAGGGCATAAGTTTCTGCAGATACTGGATAACCATACATTGTTCCGTCATATGTAAGAGCAGTTGAACAAGCTCCAAGAACTTCTGCTTTTACTTTGTTTGGATTTGCAGTTGGAAGAACGTGTCCACCACTAACCAGAGAACCAAGTCTATCATGAGGAGCGGCGAACAAATCTGGACCTACTCCAGCTGGACCATCAAGGGCAATCTGAGTAATTGCATCTCCAAGTTCAACGTTTACATATTCAATTGTTACATTTGGGTGAGTTTTTGTAAAAGCCTGACCTGCCTGCTTAATAAATTCATCAGGACCATCAGCCGATTCCCAAACTTTAAGAACAACCTTTTGGCCAGATTTTGAACTCTTAGCACCGTCTTTTTTTGAACATCCAGCTAAAGCCAACATACCAATTGCAGCAATAGCAACAGTTTTTATTAATTTTTTGTTCATTGTAACCTCCTAAGAACAAATAAATTTAACAAGATTTTCTTTCTACAATTTCAGATGGAAGTGTGATGTTTATGGCATCATCATTTTGTCCAACCTGATTTTGTATTATCATTTCGACAGCCTTATGACCCATTAGTTTTTTCTGCACATTCATAGTTGTCAAAGGTGGATTTGTAAAAGCTGACATTTCAATATTATCTATACTCACAAGAGCAACTTTTTCTGGAACTGGAATTGAAGCTTCGTTCAGATAATGCAAAATACCAATTGCAACTTCATCTGAACCGCAAACTATTGCCTGAGGAAGTTTCCCTTTTTCTGCAATTTTGACAATTTCTTCATAAGCCGAAGGAGCATCCGACGCATTTGCAAGATAAAAATCTTTAAGAACTGCATTCAAGTTTTTTCGTAAAAGAGCATGCTGAACACCAAAAACTCGTTCGTCATCCTGGCCAATATAGGCAATATCTGTATAACCTTTTTTGATTAAGAATTCTGTGGCATTTTTTGCAGTTTCCTGGCGGTCAAACAAAATGCTGGTAAGTCCTTCGTGTTTCCATTCTAGACAAAGTGTTTTATTTATTTTTGATTTAATTTTTTTGATGATTTCTTCATCTTCATCATCTTTAATTGCCCGGTTATTTGCCAGCAAAATTACAGACCCAATTGATTCAGGGTGGATTAAATCATTAAACAAAAGAGGATTTTTAAGTTCATTAAAAAAGCGGATAAATTTTACATTGTAATTATTTTCGTGAGCGGCTGAATAAATGCCAGAAATAATTTCTGTATAAAAAGGACGGAGAAAATCGCTTTCGTTACTCAGAACAATTCCAATATTTTTTGAAGCAAAGGCCTTGTCTCCCAACTGTAAAGCCTGGGCAGCCTTGTTTGGACGATAGCCCAATTCCTCTATAACCTTAAGAATCCTTTGCCGTGTTTCTGGTGCTACCGAACGTTCTGTGTTCCCGCTGATGACATAACTAACCATACTACGGGTAACACCTGCTGCTTTGGCAACATCATTTTGAGTAACATTTGTTTTAGATTCCTTTTTAGAACTCATACTATCAACCTTTGTCGTCAACACGTGTTGATTACATTTTTATTCTATAACAGAATCTTTAATTGTCAAATTTAAATTTTGTTATTTCTGATAATTTGTAACAGCTTCTGTAATTAATGGAATCAGCTGTTTTTTTCTAGAAACAACGCCCTGAAGGTAGAATACGTTATCCTCCATCTTTGGCCAGCTTATAAATGGCTCAAATTTCGAATCGTAATCTATCAAAAGGAGACTAGAAAGTTTTGTAATATCTGTAACAAGCAGACAAGAGAAGAGAGCCTTGTGAGCACGACGTTCAAGAGCAAGCTCCTTCATAAAGTCGGCCTTGCGGTCCATAACTTCCTTAGGATTTCCAACTTCAATCTGACTGGCTGTATATGAAACCTTACCTTCAACATATTCCTTCATATCCTGGTGGATTAAATCTGAAGCTTCACGTCCCTTGATATTACTTCCTGCAATCAGAATTTCATTTCCCAACTGCTTGTAGTCTAAATCTGTAATTCCAGAAAGATATTCCACCATATCCCGATCTACATCTGTTGTTGTGGCAGACTGCAAAATCAAAGTATCAGACAAAATTCCGCAGAGTAAAAGTGGAGCAATGTCTTTTGGAATTGGAATTTTGTATTCTTTATAAAGACCTGCAATCTGAGTAGCTGTAGAACCAACTGGACGATTGATAAAGGTAATTGGATTTTTTGTTGGAATAGCACCAATTCTGTGGTGGTCAATTACTTCCTGAATCACATAATGCTCAATTCCTTCCACCGCCTGAGTAATTTCATTGTGGTCCACAAGAATAACTTCGATATTTGGTTCCTTCATCAAATCATGTTCAGAAATAATACCGATTACCTTGTTTTCCTCATCCACCACCGGAAGGTACTTACAATGAGCATCTTTAAGAATATCCTTAATTTTTGCAACCGAATCGTTTATTGCAACAGTTTTAATTTCTGCATCACCCATAACACTTACAGGCATAGAATAAGCAATAAGCATAGATGTAGGTGATGTAGAATAAGGGCTGACAATTACAGAAACTCCATTTTTTTCTGCAAGCTCCCTCAATTCTTTATCAATAACACATCCACTGGTTGTAATAAGAAGTTTTACTTTATGTTCAATACAAAGCTTGTGAATATCATTTCTATCTGAAGCAATAACAATAATATTTTCAGAAGAGTGAGCTTCCAGTCTTTTTACAAAAGTCTCAACTGATGATGAACCAACATGAATTGAAGCCTTAAAAGTCTTATCTCCATCATTTACAATAAGAGGCTGAGCATTTAAAGTTTTCAAAATCAGATTGATAGATGTTGTGAAGGAATGCTTTTTTTCAGGATTAAGGATTGTAAGAACCCCTTTTGCGAATCCAGAGTAATGCAAAAGTGAAAGATATTTTCCGTTCTTATCAACAACTGGCATAACTCTGATTTCTGTATTTTCCATTCGTCCAATGGCTTCCCAGACAGAAACATCTTCCTGTACGGTTTCAACATTATCCTGCATAAAATATTTTACCTTTGGAATAAGGTCTGGAATATATTCTGGTTTTGGAAGTCCAAATTTTTCAAAAATATAACGGGTCTGAGGATTCAAATGACCTGCACGGGCAGCAATGTATTCTGGATGACCCAGCAAATTCTTTAATCTTGCATAACCAACAGCTGAAACAACAGCATCTGTGTCGGGATTTTTGTGTCCAATAATATAAACTGTCTTTTTCATATACTTAATTTTACCTTTTCACTTGGAATTGTTCAACAAAAGTTCTATACTCGGCCTTAAAAGCTTATTTAAGGGATTTTTATGATAGAGAAAACAACAGTAACACCAGAACTTTTAAAAGAAAACTTTATTAAAATTTACGGACCAGGAGAGGGAATCAGAATGTTCGCATCTCCTGCCAGAATTAACATTATCGGAGAACATATCGATTACAATGGTGGAAAAGTTTTTCCTGCCGCAATTGATAAATATCTTTACTGTGCAATAAGAAAAAGAGCTGACTCAAAAATTATTTACAACGATCTTTTCTTCCCTGGAACTTTTGAATTTACAACAGATACAGATTTTAAATTTGATAAAGCAAATGATTATGCAAACTTTTTAAACGGCATTCTTTCCTGCATGAAAAAACGCGGTCTTAAGTTTAACACAGGCTTTGACTGTCTGATTGCAAGTAACGTTCCTTCTGCTGGTGGAATTTCCTCTTCATCAGCTTTGGAATGCGGATTTGCCTGGGCTGTAAGCGAAACTTACGGATTCAATATTTCACGCAAGGACATTGCTTTGATGGGCCAGCAGTCTGAACATGAGTTTATGAACGTAAACTGCGGAATTATGGACCAGTACATTATTGCAACAGGAAAAAAAGATACTGCAGAAGTTCTGGACTGTGCAAAAATTGAACACGAATACGTACCATTAAATCTTGGTGATTATCGTTTTGTTGTAATGAACACCAAGAAACAGAGAAAACTTGCTGATTCAAAATACAACGAAAGAAGAGCTCAGTGCGAAGAAGGACTTGCAATTCTTAATAAGGCTGGTGTTAATATTCCAGATCTTTGTAGTCTTTCAGTTGCAGAATTCGAAAAAGTTGGGTCTGCTATAAAAGATGATGTAATTTACCGCCGCGTAAGACACTGTGTAACAGAAATGGACAGAGTTCTTAAAGCTGTAGATGCCCTTAAAGCCGATAATCTCAAAGAACTTGGTCAGCTTTTATACGCTTCTCACAAATCTTTGAAGGAAGATTATGAAGTAACAGGTCTTGAACTTGATACTTTGGTTGATTTGGCTTCAAAAAAAGAAGGTTGTATCGGAGCCAGAATGACTGGAGCCGGCTTTGGTGGATGTGCAATTGCTCTTGTTCACAAAGACCATGTTGAAAACTTTATTCAAAACGTTGGCCAGGGCTACAAAGAAGTTGTAGGTTACGAAGGAGCCTTCTTTGGATGTTCTTCCGGCGACGGTGTAAGAGAAATTAAATAGGATAAAATCCCCCAAAAAAAGGACTGTCCTGGAAGTTAGTTTCATCAAAACTTCACCCGGGACAGTCCTTTTTAGTTTAACCTGAAATTAATTCAGGATTATTGTAATGTTGGATAACGATTGAAGTAATCCTTTGTTTCTTTAGCTGCTACACCAGAAAGTACAATCAAAGAAATACAGTTAGGAATTGCCATCAAACCGTTTGTAATATCTGCAATTGTCCAAACCTGTTTGATTGTAAAGTAAGGTCCAATAAATACAGCTGCAATGTAAAGCCAGCGGAAAATCTTAACAATTGTCATATTTCCTTTTGACAAGTATTCAAGACAACGTTCTGAGTAGTAGTCCCAGCCAAGAATTGTTGTAAATGCAAAGAATACAAGACAAAGCATAAGAAGGAACTGTACAGAACGACCGTCACCACCAAGAACTTTACTGAAAGCGGCAGAAGTCAAAGCAATACCTTCTAAATCACCAGCACCTGTAGCATCTGCACCTGTGTAGAAAGCAATAACAATTGCAAGTCCAGTCATTGTACAAATGATGATTGTATCAATGAAAGTTCCGAGCATTGAAATAATACCCTGAGCTACTGGTTCTTCTGTCTGAGCGGCAGCAGCAGCGATTGGGGCAGAACCGAGACCTGCTTCGTTAGAGAAAATACCACGAGCAACACCTTTCTGCATTGAATCTGTAACCTGCTTAAAGAGCCATCCTGTAGCACCACCAGCAAGAGCCTTGAAACCAAATGCATTTTTAAAGATTACAGCAAAAGCAGCTGGAATCCTTGTAGCATTCATAATCAAAATTGAAAGACCAAGGAATACATATACTACAGCCATTGCAGGAACAACTTTTTCTGCAACCTTAGAAATTCTCTTTAATCCACCAATAATTACAAGTGCAACACCAAATGTTACAAGAAGACCTGCAATTACTACAGACCATGTATAATTATTTTCAAACAATGTGAAAGCAACATGTTTCATATCTGGGTCAATTGCGTTCTGAACAGCAGTTGTAATACCAGAAATCTGTGTAAATGTACCAATACCAAAAAGACCTACACAAACACCAAAAATAGCAAACAATACTGCAAGCCATTTCCAGCTAAAACCAGTTTTTTCTTTCATACCTTTTTCAATTGTGTAGAAAGGTCCACCAAGAACGTGTCCATCAGCAGCGTGTTCACGGTATTTTACAGCAAGCATACATTCGGCATACTTTGTTGCAGTTCCAACCAAAGCAGCAAGCCACATCCAGAAAAGAGCACCAGGTCCACCACCAGCAATAGCAGTTGCTACTCCGACAATGTTACCAGTACCAATTGTAGCAGAAAGTGCTGTACAAAGAGCCTGGAAAGAAGAAACCTCTCCCTTTCCATCACTTTTCTTAAACATTGATTTGAAACCGCGTCCAAGCTTTGTAAACTGAACACCACGCAAACGGATTGTCAACAGGATTCCTGTTGCAAGGATAAGGATGATTGTTGGAACTCCCCAAACAAAATCATCGATTTTAGTAATAATTTCTGTAAACATATTACCAGCATCCTTTAAAAAAAATAAGAGCCAGCCAAACTTAATTGAACCAGCTCTCCAAAGAGTGATAATGGGACATTTTTTATACTCTGTCCACTTTGCCTGAGATATCAGCTTTAATAGCCTTAACCCTTCGGCGCTTCATAAGGATTTATGAAGACTCTCCAGAGAATTACATGTACAAAACACGTTGTAAATGCAACAGTAAAAAAATATCAAAAATTTGAATTGTTATCAAGACAATACGTCGAGTCAAGGCACGCTCACGCTTAAAGCCTTGACTTCGCCGTTTTGAGGGTTTTGTAATAAACCCTCAATTAAACAATGCTGCTAAGCAAAAAGTGTGCAAAAAAAAAAGAACTCTTCCAGATGAAAGAGTTCTTTTTAAGGAGTGGATAGGAGTCGAACCTACCAATGATGGTTTTGCAGACCAGTCCCTTACCGCTTGGGTACCACTCCAAAAGGTTGTTCAAATATAACAAATACCACGTTTTATGTCAATAAGACAAATATATTCCTATGGCATTTTTCTATTTTTATAACTATACTAAAAGAACAAACAGCGGGGTTCTTTGGAATACCTGCCTGTTTTTCCATCCCGTCGAAGCTAAGCTCCGGGGTGTTTTTATATATCTGGCTGATTAGGAACTTTCTTAATCAGCTTTTTTTATTGCTCCTGGGCAGGCTCTTCATCATATTCATTAGTTTTGGAAAGAAAGTAACGGTTGGTAATTTCTACCGCAAGCAGAGCACAACCAGAAAAAACAATATTTCCAACAAGACCAAATTCACGGAAACAGGCAACCACAAGAAGCCCCAGTGACATAGCATAAATTACAATTTTTCTTACAATAATTCCCTTTGTAATAGCAGCAGGGTCTCTAAAGCCGTTTTTTTTGCCACGAATTACAAACCAAATCATATCAAGGACAATCAAAACTGCAACTACAAGGGCAACAATTCTATTTGTATACATAAAAACCTCTCAAAAGTTATAAACTTGTCTGAACAAATTTTCTGAGTGTCAGTCTGGCACTTTCAAAAGCTAAAGGCAGATTTTCTACATCATCTAAAGTAGCAACCCTATGGGACTGAAAACCAAGAACTTCACTTTCCTGAGCTTTAAGGCTGGAAATAAAAGCTGCTATATTTTCATATTTTTCTGGTAAGGATGCTGTAAAAAATATATCACAAGTTTTATAAACTATATTTTTATACTCATATGTATTTGGATTTGTGCACAAAATTTTTACCTGGTCAGAATCAAGATCAACACCAATTTCTTCTCTGCATTCACGAACAATGGCTGATTCTGCACTTTCATCAAAATCGACAAATCCTCCAGGCACTGCAATAAACCCCTTTCTTGGCTCCTTGGCCCTTACTTCGAACAGAACATTCTTATCTTTATCATAAATAATAATTCCAACGGCAGCTGCAACATTGTTATAAAGGTCAAAACCACAATCCTTGCAAATCCACTTACGCATTCCAGGATTTTCTATATTTTTTGAGCCGCACATTGGACACATATTAAAAGCGTTATTTATTTTTTCTGTCATCTAAAACACCTCATTGTAATTGCATCAGCAAGTAATTCGGATTTTTTAATTGATTGTATGATAAGAGGTACAAACAAGGGAATTATTGCCTTAAGTTTTGCCATTTTTCCAGAAACCTTTCCAAGACCACCTCGTATTATCTGAGTTTTGATGATGGAAGACGCTTCATCTACCAGGACTGGAATAAATCTAAAAATAATTTCGATTACTAAGATCAGGTAGCGGACCGGTATCTTTATCAGGCTAAGTGGAAATAAAAGAATTTTTAAGCCATCGATTAAATCGTACTCAGGTGTTGAAACAAAGAAGGCAGAAATACAGGCCAAAGATGAATAGGTTCTTAAAATTGAATTTAAGCAGAACCAGAGTTTTGATGGAGTAATAGTTAGATATTTCCAGTTTGTAAAATGAACTTCGCCGCTTTGAGGTGCGTGGAAAATCAACTGGAAGACTGTAAATATGAGTAGGAATGGCAGAATTTTAAGCCAGGCCTTACACAACTTAGAAAACTTGAAACCGCTTAAAAGACAATAGATTACCGAAATGGCCAAAAAGCCTGCTGTCATATAAATCTTTCTTAAAAGAAGGGAAAAAACAAATAAAACAAGGAAAAGTATAATTCTGAGAGCTGGAGGGATTTTTTCCACAGGAGATTTTTTTTCTCGTCTGGCACCAGAAAGACTTGCCGAAGTATTTCTAAGCATAGACAAAAGTCCCACCGATGAAGAAACTTCTACATTTTTCAAATCCTGCTTGTTTTGATTAGAATCCATTGCACAGCTATCTTCTATGATTTTACCATTTTGTATTTTAATTTCGCGGTCGGCAAAATCGGCTTCATCCCTTTTGTGGGTAGAAAACAAAACTGTCTTACCCTGATCTGCAAGCTTTTTAAAAAGATTCAAAACTTCATTTCTAGCCCTGCTATCCAAACCGGCAGTTGGTTCATCAAAGAAAACAATTTCTGAATCCAAGGCAAGTATACCTGCAATTGAAAGGCGTCTTTGTTCCCCTCCAGAAAGAGCAAAAGTTTTTCGTTCGCCAAAAGTACTAAATGGTAAAGCCGCATTATCCATTGATTTTTTTACAAGTTCTTTAAGTTCTGAACCAGATTTCCCCTGGTTTCTAGGACCAAAGGCAACATCATCTGCGGCAAAAGCTTCAAAAAGAGCTGCTTTGGCATTTTGCAGGGCTAAAGTTGGATGATCTTGGGATGAAATTATTGTTTCTGGATTTTTGTCTGGGGTTAGAAGGCCTGAGCAAAGTTCAAGAATTGTTGATTTTCCTGAACCAGAAGGCCCTGTCAAGGCTGTAACAGTCCCCTTGTAAAGATCAAAATTTATATCGCTGACTCCATGAGACTTTGTTACTTTTTCAGCTTTATCATAAGAAAAACTAAGATTTCGAACTCTAAGACTTACAACTTTTTCTGTAGATTCAGCAAGAATTTTTTTGTCAATTACCGGAAGAGGCTGTCCCTCCAGCCTTTTTACATTTTCTGGATCTTTAATAAAGGAATTTTTTGTTCCGTAGAAGAATATTTTTCCATCTTCCATTCCAATTACAGTATCTGCATCCTTTAGAACTTCAAGATCATGGGTAATTTGGATAATGGTATTTCCACATTTGTGCCAGTATCTTACAAAATCAAGAATATCTGAACGAGACTGAGGATCCAACATGGAAATTGCTTCATCAAGAATTAAGATTTCGGGTCTAAGGGCAAGAACACCGCTCAGAGCAATTTTTTGAGTTTGTCCCAAAGAAAGTGCAGATGTAGAAGACCCCGCCCTATCCAGCATATCTACAATATTCAAAGATTCAATTGTACGCAGTTCAACTTCACTATTAGAAAGTCCCAGATTTTGAGGACCAAAGGCTGTATCCCGGGAAACAAGGCCACTCACCAGCTGATCTTTAGGATGTTGAAATACGATTCCAATCTGCTGATTTTCTTTTATTTCTACAGTGCCCGATTCAGGATTTTCCAAACCACACAAAAGTCTTGCCAGGGTAGATTTTCCACTTCCATTGTAGCCAACAATTGCTGTATAAGAGCCTCTTTCAATTACAAAAGAAAGATTATCCACGACATTTTTATTACTTTCGGGATATTTATATACCAGGTTTTTAACAGAAATTACACTCAATTTTCCAGCTCATTACATATAAGATTCTGAAAGGCCTTAAAACAGCTTTTTCATAGCGACATTTTAATCAACATTTTGACAGTTGTCTACTTTAGACATTATACTTATTCAGATGATAACTCTAAAAGAAATTGCTGCTCAGTGTAACGTTTCAATTGCAACCGTATCCAATATTTTAAACGGAAAAGATAAGGTCTCAAAAGAAACAAAAGAAAAAGTTTTAAATTTAATAAAGGCAACCGGTTACAAACCAAATTATATGGCCAGAGGTTTAAGAGCCAGTAAGACTCGAACCATAGGCCTCTTAATAGATGACCTAACCGAATTCTCTTCTCCTCTTATTGTAGACGGAATTATGACTTATCTGGAAGAAATCAATTATAAGTCTATTCTTGAAAACCTCCGTTTCTATTCAAAATGGGGATATGACTGGCACCAGAACAAAGCTTACAAAAAGGCTGTTTATGATGCTTTTCAGGAATTTTCTGCCATAAAGGTAGACGGCATTATTTACGTTTCTGGTCACGAAAGAAATATTAATATTATTCCAGAGGATTTTTCCATTCCGACTATAATCAGCTATGCCTTTTCGGACAGCCCAAATATATCCTCAGTTATGATTGATGATGTTGATGCTGCATACAAACTAACAGAACACCTTATAAAAAATGGTCATAAAAGAATTGCAGTTATAAAAGGCGAAAATGGAAATATTCATACAGAAAAACGTCTTGAAGGTTATAAAAAAGCCCTGAAAGATTATGGAATTGACCTGGACCCAAGCCTTATTTGTGACGGAAACTGGCGTTCTAAATCTGGCTATGACGTCTGTAAAAAAATACTTCAATCTAAAAAAGACGTTTCCGCCATCTTCTGCTTTAATGACCTTATGGCTGCGGGGGCCTACAAGTGCATGGCAGAAAATAATTTAATAGTTGGAAAAGACCTTTCTGTTGTTGGCTTTGATAACAGAACCATTTCTCAGGAACTTATTCCACCTCTTACAACAATGGAAATTCCACTTGCCGAAATTGGAAAAGCAACCGCACAAGAACTAATTAAGCAAATTACAACCGAAGAAGATTTCAAAAAACAGGAACTTTTTATAAAATGTAACTTGATTGAACGAAATTCGGTTTCAAAAAAATAAAAAATCGAAGGAGAAATTTATGAATGAAACATTAATCGTTGATTACAAAAATTTTTTGAACAACGGAAAAACAGAACGCGAATGTGTTGCTCAAATAATCAAATCAGCCGAAAAAAAAGGCTATAAGGATATTTCAAAGTTCAAAAAGCTTAAGCCTGGCGATAAAGTTTATATTACCAAAATGAACAAGGCAATTGCCCTCTTCCATATTGGACTTGAACCTATTGATAAGGGACTTAACATTCTTGGAGCCCATATCGATTCCCCTCGCCTGGATGCAAAACAAAATCCACTTTACGAAAAAGACAATATCACTTATCTCAATACTCACTACTACGGTGGAATTAAAAAGTACCAGTGGACAACAACTCCTCTGGCAATTCACGGAATCATATGTAAAAAGGACGGAAAAACTGTAAACGTTGTAATTGGCGAAAACAATGATGAACCAGTTTTCTGTATCTCTGATATTCTTCCTCACCTTGCTCAGGACCAAATGAAAGATAAAGCCAGTGATTTTATAAAAGGTGAAGATCTAGATGTTTTAATGGGTTCAGTTGGTCCTCAAAAGCCAGGCGATGATAAAGATAAAAAGGCTGATAAAGAAAAGAGCAAAAAAGTTATCCTTGGTCTCTTAAAAGAAATGTACGGGGTAGAAGAAGAGGATCTTCAGTCTGCTGAACTTGAAATTGTACCAGCCGGAAAAGCCCGCGACATGGGTCTGGACCGCTCAATGATTTTAGGTTATGGCCAGGATGACCGTTCTTGTGCCTTTTCTTCAGTAGCTGCTATGCTGGAAGTAAATGCTGGAGCTAGAACTACCTGCTGTCTTTGTGTTGATAAAGAAGAAATTGGTTCTGTTGGTGCTACAGGTATGGCTTCAAACCTTTTTGAAAACATGGTTTCTGAAATAATTCTAAGAGCAAACGACAGTTATAGTGATATTGATTTACGCCGCTGCCTTGCAAATTCTTATATGCTTTCTTCAGATGTAAATGCCGCTTACGACCCATTAAATGCCGGACTTTATGATAAAGATAATGCAAGCTTCCTGGGTGGTGGAGTTACTTTCCAGAAATACACAGGAAGTCGTGGAAAATCTGGTGCTTCAGATGCAAATCCAGAATTTGTTGCAAAAGTTAGAGCTGCCATGTACGATGCAAATGTAAACTACCAGATGGCAGAACTTGGAAAAGTGGATCAGGGTGGTGGAGGAACAATTGCTTACCATGCCGCTCGCTACGGAATGAATGTTCTTGATGCAGGAGTTGCAGTTTTAAGCATGCATGCTCCATGGGAAATTACCAGCAAGGAAGACATTTGCCAGATGTTCGAATGCTGCAAGGCATTTTTAATTATTAAATAAACAAAAAAAGGGATTTTGAAGACTGCTTCAAAATCCCTTTTTTCTTGCTATAAGAAAAACTTATTTTTTAGACATCAAAACATCGTAAATACGGTCAAAATCTTTTCTTGTATCAAAACCAATTACAATCGAACCCTTATTTATATCGCCTTTAAGATTTACAGAACGGGTTCCAAAAATATTTCTAAGCTCCTGTTCAAACTTCAAAACATCAGCATCCTTTTTTTCTACAGCTTTTTCAGTTTTATTCTTTTTAGCAGCTCGACCACCGCCGTTGTATTCATCTGCCATAGCCTCTGCTTCGCGAACAGAAAGACCATTTCCTATAATTTTGCCGTACATAACGCGCATATCTGCATCATTCTTAACCATAAGAAGGGCACGGGCATGCCCAGAAGTAATTTGACCAGATGAAAGTGAACGCTGAATATCTTCTGGAAGTTTTAACAAACGAATTGAATTGGCAACTGTAGCACGAGCTTTTCCAACTCTTTTAGCAACTTCTTCCTGAGTCAAATCACCCATCTGAATTAAATTATAATAAGCAGTAGCTTCTTCTATAGGATTTAAGTCGGCACGCTGAATATTTTCTATAAGAGCCATTTCAAGTTTCTGCTGTTCATCAAACTTTCTAAGCTGAACAGGAACCTGAGTAAGGCCAGCCATTTTTGCAGCACGAGTACGACGTTCACCTGCAATAATGTAGAAGGTACCATCTCCGGCATCTTCAATAATAATTGGCTGAAGAATTCCGTTCATCTTAATAGAATCGCAAAGTTCTTCAAGCCTTTTAGGATCAAACTCTATACGAGGTTGTTTTGGATTAGGACGTAAAAGAGCTGGATCTATCCACAAACTACCGTCTGCTTCAGAAGTAATTGCAGAAGGTAAATCTCTAGTATCCTGTTTTGTTGCCCCTGTAACTATTGCAACTTCTTCTGCAGCTTTGGAATTATCACCTAATAAAGCACCAAGGCCTTTTCCTAATGCATTTTTAGCCACGACGAATCACCTCTTCTGCTAATTTTGCATAACTACGGGCACCTACACATGCTGGATCATACTTACAAATTGGGAGTCCGTGAGATGGAGCTTCAGAAAGTCTAACATTTCTTGGGATAATTGTATTGAAAACTACATCTTTGAAATAAGATTTAACCTGCATAACAACATCTTGGGCAAGACGAGTGCGGGAATCATACATTGTAAAGAAAATTCCACCAATCTTAAGATCAGGATTAATCCCCTTCTGCACCTTCTGCACAGTCTGGAGCAAAAGAGTAATTCCTTCAAGAGCGAAATATTCACACTGCATAGGAACAAGAACTGAATCTGCAGCAGCAAGTCCATTCAAGGTAAGAATACCAAGTGATGGTGGACAGTCTATTAAAATATAGTCATATTTAGATTTAAGTGGTTCAAGTGCATTTTTTAGATAAAATTCACGATCTTCCTGATCTGCAAGTTCGATTGAAACACCAGACAAATCAATGGAAGCAGAAATTGCATCTAAATTATCAACAGGAGTATGCTTAACACATTTTTCAGCTTCAATCTGACCTGCAAGTAATTCATAAACTGTAGGCTTATCTTTAGAAACACCCACACCAGAAGACATATTTCCCTGTGAGTCAAAATCTACTAAAAGAACTTTTTTACCAGCGAGAGCGATGTAAGCTCCAATATTAATGGCAGAAGTGGTTTTTCCAACTCCACCTTTCTGATTAACAAATACAATACACTTTCCCATATCTTCTAATATATCATTTTTAAGGAAAATAGTATACTCTGAGAAAGGTGGTCCTATGTTAATTTCTGTTACACTTTCTAAACCAAATTCAAATGTTGAAGAAGAACTCGGAAAAGCTTTTGAAAAAATAAAGATTAAGATAGAGAATTCTGCCCAGGGAACTGGCTATTTTGCAGAAATGTTCACAAAAACCCAGGTTTTTCACCAGCATTTCACAGAAGCTCAACTCCAGGATTTTCTTGAAAAACACGCCGGAAAGACTTTTAAAAATTGTGTAGAAAGAAGTGACTCCAGCGAAATTACAATAATGGCCAACAAAAAAGGAAAAATCACCAGACTTGAAAGGCCTTTACCTAAAAATCAAAAAAGCTCTGCATCTTCGAACAACTTAAAAATTCTGCCTGCTGCTAAAAAGAAAAATTATCTTTTGCCAGAAGGAAATCCTGTTCCATTTTTAGTTTTACTAGGCCTTATGACCAGCGACGGAAAGGTTATTAAATCAAAATATGATAAATTCCGCCAGATAAACCGTTTTTTGGAATTTGTGGACGATATTATAGAGCCAGTTTTACAGCTTAAGAAGAAGGATGGAGAAGCTCCAAACTCCCCTATCAGAATTGCAGATTTTGGATGTGGAAAATCATATCTTACTTTTGCAGTTCATTATTTTCTTACTCAAATAAGGGGGATAGCCTGCCAGATAGAGGGACTGGACTTAAAAGAAGATGTAATTAAATACTGCAATGATATTACAAACAAACTTGAACTTAAAAACTTAATTTTCCATACAGGAAATATTTCTGACTATTCTGGAAAAGATAATCCTGATATCGTTATCACTCTACACGCATGCGACACAGCCACCGATTTTGCCTTGCAATATGCCGTAGAAAGAGGGGCCAAGGCTATTTTGAGTGTTCCATGCTGCCAGCACCAGGTAAATCAGGAACTTGGCAAACAAAAAACAGATAATCTGCCACAGGCCTTTGAGCCACTTTTAAAATGGGGAATTATAAGGGAAAAATTTTCTTCTCTGGTAACAGATGCTCTTAGGGGCCAATGGCTTGAAAATCAAGGCTATAAAGTTCAGATGCTGGAATTCATTGATATGGAGCATACTCCTAAAAACATTTTAATAAGAGCAATAAAAAGTGATGGAGAAAAGAAAAAGATGCAGGATCTGGAAAAACCTGAACTTTTACAGGCCCTAAATATTAATCCTCAGATTTGGAAGTAGGAAGTTCTAAAAGTTTTATTCAGCTTTTTTCCAGGCGTCTATAAACTCAATCATAAACTGCTGAACATCACCAAACCATTTCTGCTGGAACCTAACTGCTTCAAGACCAATGTAACGGAAATGCCAGCTTTCCCAACGGTAACCAGTAACATCTTCATAACCATGAGGGAAACTTAAAGACCAGCCATATTTTGCCGCATTTTGGTAAACCCACTTGCCAGCTTTAGTATCAGCAAAGGCATCGTCAACTGGAGCAAAGTCTAAAGCCATTCCAAGCTGATGTTGACTTGTTCCAGGCCGAGCACTTTCTCTTTCTGCTTCTTCAAGTCCATCTACCTTTACCCAGTAATTAAAAAGATTATCCTGATACTCGTAAGAACGATAAGTTGAACTGACAGTTAGTGTTACTCCATCAGCTTTTGCAGCAGCTCCAAGCTCTTTCAAAGCTTCAAAGGCTTCTGGACGCAGACTTAAATTATTTTTATTAATTGCAAAATAATCATTTTTTTCAAGATGAATAAGATTTTTAGGTTCATAAGATGAAGAAACCTTGTGAGTTTTGTCGATTAAGAAAAACGGACTTAAATCTTCGGAAGAAAAATCCTTTTCTGTATCCAAAACCCTATGAAGATCTGCCAAAAATTCTTCAGGATCGCCGTTTGGAATTGCCTGCTTACATCGCTCTGACATTTGAACTAAAACTTTATTCAATTTTAAAATTTCTGGATTTACAGGTTTTGATTCAGAAGTCTTTTTTGAAGGTTTAGCACAAGCTGTTAATGATAAAAATATAAATGCTGCCGAAGTTAAAACGATTTTTTTTAAGATAACTTTCATAATCCCCTCTTTAATATTCCCTATTTTGTATTTTATTTTTTTATTACAACAAGATTTCTCTGACTATCCTCAAGGCCTGGAACAAAAAGCTCCTGAACCTTATATTCAGGAACAAGATTCTTTATCCCCTGCATTTCTTCTGTAATACTGTCCATTTTAGCCTTATAAGCACACAGGTAAGCTCCATCCTTGACCATTTTAAGCAGAGTTTTAGTCATAGCCTGATCCAAAGGACGGAAGGCACGGAAGGTAATAAGGTCATATTTTTTTTCAGGAACTTTTTCTGCTTCTGAACAAATGACTTCTACATTTTTTAAGCCTAAAATTGCAGCACAGTTTTCCAAAAATGCACAACGCTTACTCATTCTTTCTACCAGATTAAATTTATACTGGGGAAAGGCTGCCGCAAGTGGAATGCCTGGTAAACCGCCGCCAGATCCTATATCAGCAATAAGCAAGTCTGATGAAGATGTTTGATCCTCCAATTCCTGCAGCAATGCTTTAATTGGACCATAAGCCGCAAGGGAGTCTAAAATATGGCGGACAACCAGTTCGTCATGGTCACTTGTATTAGTAAGATTATAGGCTGAATTAAAAAGAATGATTTCGTTGATGTAGGAATCCATTTTTCCTTCAAGAGTTGAAATTACATCCGAAGCAAGACCGCATTTTTCCAATCCCATAGAAAGTAAAGACATGATCTACCTCTTATCAATATCCAAAAGCATATCTGCAGTTAGATTATCGTCATTAACATGCATTACAACAAGATTTCCTGTTTTTTCGGCAGTCAAATCATGCTTGGACATAAGTTTATAAACAAAGGAATTTTCGTTTTTGCTGCTCTGAACAATTGAAGGCTGAACCTTGTAAGAAACAGAAGATCCCGCAGAAGAAACTGTCTTAAAAAGCATATAAAAAGTTTCTGTCATTAACTTTTGATTAAGATAGTATTTTCGGTCGCCTGTAAGAAGAAAACTTCCATCAGCTTCTGGCTCAGAAAAGAAAACTTCAACCAGGGAATCTGCAATATTGTAGCCGTTTACCTTAAAACGCAGAATGGCAGGTTCTCTCTGTTTAAAAGTCTTAGAATCAGTTTTTACATCCGAAAGGGCTTCTTTTTCGGCAACAGAAGTTTTTTTCTGATCTTCTTTTAAATCGTTCAGGCTATTTAAAACCTGCTGGAGTAAAACATTTGTCGAAGTTGAAGTTATATAGTTAGAAAGACTTGATGAAGTATTCAAACCTGAAATCGAAGAAAACAAACCTGAATCATAAAGAGAAGAAATATCTGAGGCAGTCAAAGTTGAAGTATCTGTACCCAAAAGAGCCGAAACAACATCTTCTGATGAAGTTGCATCTGACAGCAGAACTTCTTTTGTATCACCGGTAGTTTCTTTTTTATTGCTTGTAACTTTTCTACTTAATGATGTATTTGGAAAGCTTGGTGTATAAAAAGAAGAATCTGTAGAAATTGTCGGCATTGAAGGCATTTCTGGCATAGATGGCATTGACAGTGACTGTGCAGTTAGCTGGAATGCCAGGAAAGCGGAAAGTGAAATTAGGGCTGTTGAGATAATTTTCTTACTACAAGCTGGCAAGACTTTCCTCCACATATTCAAGACGCTGGGTCAACTGTGCGATTGTTTTTTCAAGTCTGGATTTTTCTTTTTCCAATTTTGTTTTCGGATCCTGACCACGAGATTCTGCTGACTTTTGCTTCATCATTTCGCGCACTGTAGAAGGACTTTTTCCACCCTGCAAAAACTCCTGTTCAATCTGAGCTCTATCATCCTTCTTTTTTACAGATGCCACAACTTTCATATTTTCAAAACCAATTGCAGGATTTACATCAATTGCAGCAACCTTACGAATATCTTTTGCAGTATTTCTTGGTAAACACAAAACACGATCTATATAATCTTCATAACGGATATCTGCTTCTCTACAAAGGTCAAAAGCTCTTGCAAGTTTTTTTCCAAATTCCTGCATAAGCTGTCCGTTTTTGGCAAGATAATTGGTTTTTATATCTTCTGTAAGTTCTTTAAGTTCGGCATTGTTTTCCCAACCAATTGAATAATAGCCTTTTTCTTCTGCTATTTTTAGAAGACCACCAAATCTAGCCCAAAATTCCTGGGTATGAACTTTACAGGCACGTCCATAAGAAGGATCGTTTTCCTGTTTTTCAATTGTAACAAGGTGGTGGGTATATTCATGAATAGCTGTATAAATCAACATATTATCAGTTTTTAAATTAAGATTATGGATAAAAATTTCATGAGTATCAGGTTTATAAAAACCGTTTACCCTCTTACTTTCTTTTCCTGTCTGAGTAACTGTAAAATCTATTTCACAAGATTCCAAATCAAGCAGAATCTCTTTAATTCTTTCATTTGTCATTTATATAACCTCATTCTAATCCAAATAACCAAGTTTATTTAAGATGATGGAACCAGCTACCGTAGCAGCAGTTTCTGTTCTCATAATTCTAGAGCCCATTCCGCAACGAATAAACCCGTAATCTTCCAACATTTTCCTTTCTTTATCGGTCCAGCCCCTTTCACTACCAATTGCAGCATAAACTGGTTTTTCCTTGCAAGATGATGAAGAATCGCAAGTCTGAGTCAGAGCATTTTGTAAACTTGCCTTAGGATTTATATTATCCAAAGCAAATTTTACAGAATCTTCATTCTGGCACTGACAGGCCTCCAAACACTCTTTAAGTGTTTTATGCAAAAAGAGTTGAGGAATATGGGTCGACCCCGCCTGAACACTTCCATCTAGCAGCATTTTATAGGCAGACCCCTTTTCTACCAAATTAGACTGCATATAAGATTTTTCGCCAAGTTCTGTTCCTGTAAGATGAACCTGCGAAACTCCAAGGGCTGCAATATCTCTTAGTAATCTTTTTAACTGTATTGGACGGGGAAAGCCAATAATCATTCTAAGGCAGGTTAAAGGTTTTCCTTCTCCATCAGCATTAAAAACAAAGGTAATTGTTGAATCATCAATTGATGTAATTTTTGCAAGACCACTTTTACCATCTATAATTCCAGCGGTAAAGGAATCTCCAACTTTTTTATGAAGGACTTTTATTATATGCTGACCTCTTTCATCTTTTATAGAAAGAGGCTGATTTATTTCTTCCTGAGAAAAAAGGCAAATATTCATATATTTAATTGAACATATTAATCTTTTTAAGAATTTTTACAAGTTCGTCCTTTTCGATTAAGTCAATTGGGCGACCTTCTGTATATTTATGGGCACTTTCGGAGAAGGAACCCATAGTTACACAACAGCCCTGGTCACATTTTGCATCACGGATTTTTCCATGGAATTCACGAATGTAGATATCACCAATAACATTTTGTGTACGGTAGAATCTGAACAACTGCTTTGATTCCCACTTTGGATTTTCAATTGCACAGACAATTTCTACAGTTTCAGAAGAAACCTGAACATCTTCAACTTTTACAAAGGAATCCTTGTAATAAGTAGCAATAAATTTTCTACAAAGAGCAACAAAGTCTGAAGTTCCAGACATAAGATAAATCTGAAGGTTTTTATTCTGATTAAGTTCTGAATAGCGTGCAACCAGCTGATCTGTATCTTTATATCCTGATTTTATAGCTTGAACCTGTTTTAGATATATAAGAGCCTTGGAAATATCATTTAACTGAATCCAGGTGTTTCCAAGACGATACTTTATCTGCAACATAATCTGGTCAGGTACATTCTGAAGTTTAAGAGCAATTTCGTAATCTTTTACAGCTTCCTGAAAGTTCTTATTTCTTTCGTGCATTTTACCGGCTTCAAGACAAGACTGGGCCCCGAACTGAGGATCTGGACGAAGATGCATAAAAACTTTAATAGCCTTATCACCCATTCCAACTTCAGACATTGCAACAGCCATATCATAAAGAACTTCTTTGTTATCAGGACGTTCATCCAAAACCCTTTTTAAGAATGGAAGACAATCGCGAAATTTCTGAGCCTTAAACAAACACTGGCCTAAAAGAGCATTTACTTCGATATTTTCTGGTTGAACAATTCTAGCCTTTTTTAAACAGTAGATTGCCTTATCATATGTACCGGCATTGTAAAGTGCCTGCCCAAGATAAAAATTACAGTCAAAGTTTTCAGGATCCTTTTTTAATGAAGTCATAAGGGAAGCAATTGCATCTTCCATTTTTTGTAAATAAAAGGCTGCAATTCCCATACGAAGAGTACATTTTGCAACATTAATTTCTACATGGGCAGTTGAAATATCAAAAAGAGTTTTATAAACGTTCCAAACTTTTTCCCAGTTTTTTTCACTGTAATAGATATCGCCAATTGTTTCTAATGCATTAACATTATGAGGATCGTGGGCAAGTTTCTTTTCCATTTCTTTTAAAATTGCAGACTTTCCTTTTTTTTGTATACGTTGGTTCACATCCTGATCCAAGGTCTTTCTTTTAGTACCTCTTACCAGGATAATAACAACAACGAGCACCGCAGCAACAATTACAGCAATTAAAACCGAAAAAATCATTTACAAAAATCCCTTATAAATTTATTTAGAAGTTTTTTCTTTTACCATATCAGCAATACGTTCCATTGCTATCTTTATTTTATTTAAATCTGTAGCATAACAACAGCGGATAAAGCCTTCTCCTCCAGCACCAAAACAGGTTCCTGGAACAACTGCAACATTATGCTTTTGAATAAGTTCTGTAGCGAAATCTTCACAGGTCATACCTGTTGGACGAATATCTGGGAACATGTAGAAAGCACCCTCTGGTTCAATACAAGGAAGTCCCATATCTGTAAAGGCCTTATACATAACATTACGTCTCTGCTGATAGCTGATACGCATTTTTTCTACATCAGCCCATGCATTTTTTAAGCCTTCGCAAGCTGCATACTGACTAAAAATTGGTGGACAGATTGATGTATATGCATGAAGTTTACAACACTGAACAAGTAAATCATGAGGAGCGGCAATATAACCAATACGCCATCCTGTCATAGCAAAAGACTTAGAAAAACCATTAAAAATGATTGCGTAATCTTTCATTCCAGGGAAAGAACCAATTGAAACGTGCTTATGGCCATCATAAAGGAGTTCACAATAGATTTCATCACTCAAACACCAGATTTGATGCTTTTTTACAACTTCTGCAATTTTTTTAAGTTCTTCAGCAGGAATAATTCGGCCTGTAGGATTACTTGGAGAACAGAACATAACAGCCTTTGTTTTTGGAGTACAAGCTGCCTCAATCTGTTCTGCAGTTGGATAAAATCCATTTTTACTTGTATCAAGGTGAATAACCTTAGTCTGACAAAGAGCCGACAGTGGCTGATAAGAAACATAACAAGGTTCACAAATGATGATTTCATCACCAGGATTCAAAATTGAACGGAGAACAAGATCCAAACCTTCAGAAGCACCTACAGTTGGCAAAATTTCTGTTTTTGGATCGTAGTCCATGTTATAACGTGTAAGATATTTTGCAATTTCTTCACGAAGTTCTATTAAACCCCAGTTTGAAGTATATGATGTGTGACCTTTTTCTAAATGATAGAAGGCTTCTTCGCGAATTACCCATGGAGTTGGAAAATCTGGTTCGCCGACACCAAGGGAAATAATATCATCATGTCCAATACACAATTCAAAAAATTTACGAATTCCTGATGGTGGAATTTCCATCATCAAAGAAGAAAATTTATCTTTACGATTATTCATTTTATACCTCTATAATAAAACTGGAGGGCTAAATTAAGCCTGAACTCCTTCACGACGATCGCATTCGTCTTCTACATAAACAATGTCGTTCTCTTTATAAGTTTTCAAAACGAAATTTGTTTTAGTAGAACGAACACCTTCCAAAGTTGAAAGTTTTTCACTAACAAAAAGTGCAACATCTTTTAAATTGTCACCTTCAATCAAAACTTTCAAATCATAACCACCACTCATAAGATAAAGAGACTTTACCTGTGGGAAACGGTAGATTCTGTCAGCAATAGCATCAAATCCATGTTCTCTCTGAGGCTGAACCTGAATCTGAATTTCCGCTACAACTTTGTCCCGCGCGACCGCATCTTTCTCTGGATTAACAACCGCTATATACTTGAGAATAACTCCATCATCTTCAAGCTTTTTAATAATTGCCTGAACTTCTGCTACGCTTTTTTTTGTCATTGCAGCAATATCTTCTGCAGACAGGCGAGCATTCTGACGTAATAAATCAAGTATTTCTTCCATAATTGCTAATCCTCCATGCAAATTTTATAGAAATTACATTCTACTATCATTCAGACTTTTTTACAATGAGCCGATTTTTACCATATTTTGATTTAGAAAAAATATTTCTTCACAAAGATAAAATACTCCCCTATAATTCACCTATGACAAATCTTGTAGGTCTTCAAAAATGCCAGGATTATGACTTTGAAAAGGTCTACCAGGCTATAAAAAAGCTTTTTGAGCTTGTTCCTCCCCCAGATGTAAAGGATAAAGTTGTCCTTCTTAAGCCAAATATTCTTTATCCTAAAAAACCTGAACTTGCCGTTTGCACTCATCCTGTTCTTGTTGGTGCGTCTGTAAAAGCTTTTGTTGAACTTGGGGCAAAAAAAGTTTACGCGGGAGAATCACCTGCCATTGCGGGTTCAACCAGTGCCGCAAAATTCACTGGAATTTACGATCAGGTTGTAAATAACGGCGGTGAATGGATTGATTTTAAAGATGCAGAACTTGTTGAATGCCCTGAAGGAAAGACTGTTAAACAACTGAATTTTACAACTGCCTTCCGCAAAGCAGATGTAGTTGTTTCTCTTTCAAAATTGAAGAGCCATCAGCTTATGGCTTACACCGGTGCCATGAAAAATCTTTTTGGGCTGGTAATTGGACTTGAAAAATCACAGACCCACTACAGATTCCCTAACAAGAGTGATTTTGCTTCTTACATTACAGATTTGAATATTGCCGCAAACCCTCAGTATGCAATTATGGACGCTATAGTTGGAATGGAGGGACCAGGAGGACCGGGCGGTGGGGACCCTATTCACCTGGGATTTATTGCCGCTTCAGACAACATTTTAGCCCTGGACTGGAAGTGTTCTTCTCTGGTTGGTTATAATCCGCATGAAATTACAAATCTGGAAGATGCCTTAAAGCGCAGAATCTGGCTCAAATCTGAAAAAGACATTCAGGTTGTGGGAGAAAAAGAAGAAGATTGCCGCTCAAGGACTTTCAAAATTGTAAAAGACACTGCCCCTACCCTCCAAAAGATGATGCCGGCGGTGGTGAATGTTCTGGCAACTTATTTCTTTGTAAAAACGCCTCATTTTAACAGCAAAAAATGCGTAAAGTGCGGAAAGTGTATGCAGATCTGCCCTCCAAAAGTTATCCAGATGAAGGGCAAAAACGGTACAGCGACATTAACGGATAAAAAGAAGTGCCAGCATTGTTTTTGTTGCCATGAGATTTGCCCAAATTCAGCAATCAAACTTCGCAAGTTTTAGCCTAATCAAACTTCGCAGGTTTTAGGTAGCTAGATTTTCATTCTATAAAAAAAGACTTTTTGCCTTTTTATAATCTTCTCTCTTCATTAATATTATACTTAGTTAATCATGTTTAAAACTTATTTTTTACAGAGGTTTAAAATGAAAAAGACTTTAGATTGGAAACAATACGAAGAAAAGGCTCGTCAGGCCATTGCAGAAGGCTGCGTTCTTTTAAAAAACGATAATCAAACTTTACCTTTAAAAAAGGACTGCACCGTTTCAATTTTTGGACGTATTCAATCATCATATTATAAAAGTGGTACAGGTTCTGGAGGAATGGTAAACGTTTCGAAAGTTTACAACCTGGTAGAAGGCCTGGAAGAATCTGGGTGGGTAAAAATTAATAAAGATTTACAGAAAATTTATGCCGACTGGGAAGAAAAAAATCCTTTTGATGAAGGACTTGGATGGGGTCATGACCGCTGGAGCCAGGACGAAATGCCTCTTACCGATCAGACCATTAGTCAGGCCGCAGCTCAAAGTGATGTTGCCATTATCATTATTGGTCGTACTGCCGGTGAAGACAAGGATAACAAGGATGAAGAAGGTGCTTACCGCCTTACAAAAATAGAAGAAGAGATGATGGATAAGGTTCGCAAGGGCTTTAAAAAAGTTCTGGTACTTTTGAATGTCGGAAACATCATCGATATGTCTTTTGTAAAAAAATACCAGCCTGATGCAGTAATGTACGTTTGGCAGGGTGGAATGCTTGGCGGCTTAGGCACTGCAGATGTTCTTACAGGAAAAGTTTCGCCTTGTGGTAAACTGCCTGATACAATTGCCCAGGATATTTCTGATTATCCTTCTGATAAAAACTTTGGAAACCCAGAACAAAATATTTACCAGGAAGATATTTTTGTAGGCTACCGTTACTTTGAAAGCTTTGCCAGGGACAAGGTTCTTTATCCATTTGGTTTTGGTCTTTCTTATTCTGATTTTGAAATTACATGTAAAAATGCGGTAAATTCTTTGGAAAAACAAAAAATTGACTGTCAAATTTTGGTAAAAAATACAGGCAAATCAGAAGGCAAGGAAGTTGTTCAGCTTTATATTCAGGCACCTGATGGAAAACTTGGCAAGGCTGATAGAGTACTGGTCGATTTTGAAAAAACTCAAACCTTATCTCCATCACAAGAAGAAAAGCTGGAATTTTCTATTCCTTATTACAATTTTGCCTCTTATGATGATTCAGGAGCAAGCGGTCATAAATCTGCATGGATTTTGGAAACAGGAACTTACAACTTGTATGCAGGCTCTGATGTCCGTTCTGCCCAGAAAATCCTTGAATTCAGTTTAAATCAGAATCTTGTAATTAAAGAATGCGAAGAGGCTCTGGCTCCTGTTCAGTCTTTTGAACGCTGGCATAAGGCCGGTAACTCCATCATCATGGAAAAAACTCCTCTTAGAAGCAAGGCAATGGCCGACCGCCGTTCAGAAAATCTGCCTCAGGAAATTAAACAGACTGGCAAGGTACTCTACAAACTTGAAGATGTTGTAAACGGTAAAGTTTCTCTGGAAGATTTTACAGCCCAGTTAGATGATGAAGATTTAGCATGCCTGGTTCGCGGAGAAGGAATGGGCTCAAGTCTTGTAACTCCTGGAACTGCCTCGGCTTATGGTGGAGTTTCTCCTAGACTTAAAAATGATTTTGGAATTGCAACTGCTTGTTGTGATGATGGTCCTTCTGGAATGCGTCTTGATTCTGGTGCAAAGGCCTTCTCCCTTCCAAACGGAACTTCTCTTGCCTGTACATTCAACCGCCAGCTTGTAAAAGAACTCTACTCTTTTACCGGCCTTGAAATGCAGTATAATAAGGTTGATAACCTGCTTGGACCTGGAATGAATATACACCGTCATCCTTTGAATGGCCGTAACTTTGAATATTTTTCGGAAGATCCATATTTGACTGGAGAAATGGCTACTGCCATGCTGCAAGGACTTTGGTCACAAGGTGTTACAGGAACTATTAAGCACTTCTGTGGAAATAACCAGGAAACAAACCGTCGAAATCACAATTCTGTAATTTCTGAAAGAGCCCTTCGCGAAATCTATCTAAAGGGTTTTGAAATTGCCGTCGCAAATGGGGCCGATTCTGTTATGACCACTTATGGACTTGTTAACGGAGTTTACACCGCTGGTTCTTATGATTTGAATACAACAATACTTCGTAAAGAATGGGGATTTAAGGGAATTGTAATGACAGACTGGTGGGCTAACATCAGTGAAGAAAAGATCCAGCCTAATCCTCATAATTTTGCAGGAATGATTAAGGCTCAAAATGACCTTTACATGTGCTGTTCTTCAGGTGCAACTAATAAGGATGGAGACAATACTATTGAAGCCCTTAAGGATGGTCGTCTGACCCGTGGTGAATTACAGCGTTCGGCTATGAATGTTTGTGGTCAGGTTATGAAAATGCCTGCTATGAAACGTCTGATGGGTTGTGCGGATGTAGTAGAAATTATCAACAGACCAAAGAGTCCAGATGACATAAATATGGATGATATAGAATTTAAGGTTCTTTCTAAAGATAAGGAACTTGAATTAGATTTAACCTACCAGGAATCCAAGGCCAAAACAAATTATACACTTGCCTTTGATGTTTCCGATTTAGGAACTTATGAAGTTTCTCTTACTGGTTCTTCTGATTTAGGTCCACTTGCCCAAATCCCTCTGACAATTTTCTTCCAGGGATTCCCAGTTGCAAGCTTTACCTTTAATGGAACCGAGGGAAAAGATGTAACTCTAACAAAGAAACTTATTTTCCCAACAAGATTCTGCGTAAACCGCCTTTATGTTGCTTCAAATGGAGTAAAACTAAAGTCGCTTAAACTTAAGTACATTTCATCAAAAGCAGATTACGCAGATATAGGATTTGATAACTAGATTATTTCTTCCATTTCATTTTGTCAGCAAGGGTGATGCTTTCTGAGCGTTTACCCTCGCTTTCAAAAATGATAATTTCGTTCTTGCCAGAATGTAAAAGAGGCCCTGGTATATAAAGACTGTACTGGGGTCCAATTTCCCAGAAACGTCCAATATTAAACCCGTTTACCCAAACACAACCTTTTCCCCAGCCGGCAAAGTCTAAATAAGTGTCACCGTAGGCATTTTCTGGAGTTTCAAGTTCAAATTCAAACTTGAAGAAGGCAGGATTTGAATCACCTTCTTTTTTCCAGTTGGCCTTTTCCTGCAAAAGCTGCATTTGCTCTTCATCCATAGGAAGATTAAAGATTTCCCAGTTATAGTGAGCATGGGTATTAATCAAAACTTCTTCGCTAATTCCTTTTTTCTGGTCTTCAAGTTTATGGCCAAAATTTACACGTCCCATATTTTCTACCAGAAAGTCTAAACAAGAGCCTTCTTTACTGGAGATTTTCCATTCCTTGCCTTCCTTAAAAGTCAAAGGCCAGTGTCCTTTCTGTTCAGAACAGATTTCTTTATCAAAAGCTGTAAACACTTTTTTCTGATCTGCAAAGGCCTGAACTCTATCAGCACATTTTTTGAAAACCAGGGAATCGGCAGAAACGTTATCCTTCATCTTACTTCTATATAAAATATAACCGGTAGACTGACCAGCTTCCTCCATAGACAGAGGCAAAACAGACTGTTTAGGTTGAGCAATTTTTTCAAGATTTTCAAATAAGTCTGCACGGCTGGTCCACTTTATCTTGCCATAAGCTTTTTTCTCAATCTTTGTAGAAAATTCAATATCTGGCACAAATGAAGAACCGAGACGATTTTTGATTATTTCTCTAAAGGCATAATATTTTTGTGTCATCTGGCCATCTTCGGAAAGTGGAGCATCGTAATCATAGGATGTAGTATCTGGAGTAAGTTTTCCGTAATAGTTCGAACCATTCATAAAGCCAAAGTTCGTACCGCCATGGAACATATAGATGTTGATATTGTGTCCATTTTTTACAACGTAATCGTAGTCCAATTTATTTACTGCGAGTTTTGAACTACTTTTCTTTTTGTTACCCCAGGCATCAAACCAACCAGCCCAGAATTCCATGTTCATTAAAGGTTTGTTTTCTGGCATCATCTTTTTCATCTGGCTAAACTGCCACTGACATGCTGAACCAAAATTTCCTGTTGGAAGAACATCTGGAATTTGACCGGCAGTAAATACGTTCTTTGACCATGGCCCGTCAGAAGTAACAAAAGGAACTGTTACTCCCAAATCTCTCATCAAGTCAGCTATATATTGAAGATAGGCTGTATCATCACCGTAGTAGCCGTATTCGTTTTCAATCTGCATAAGAATTACTTTGCCACCATTATCAATTTGATAAGGGGTAAGTTTTGGAATTAAGACCTGGTAATAATCCTTGATATGATTTAGATATGGTTGGTAAGAACAACGGAGTTTCATTCCAGGTTCTGCAAGCAGCCAGGCAGGAAGCCCTCCCCATTCCCATTCTGCACAAATATATGGAGATGGACGGATGATGATGTAGAGTCCAAGTTCCTGGGCAATTTCAATGAATTTGCAGATATTGTAGATACCTTCCCATTCAAAACGGCCTTTTTTTGGCTCGTGAAAATTCCATGGGATATATGTTTCAACAGTGTTACATCCCATGTTCTTTAATTTTTCAAGACGATCCCGCCAGTATTCTGGAACTACGCGGAAATAATGGATTGAGCCCGAGAGGATTTGCAGGGGCTGATTGTCGATATAAAATTTATCTTTTATTTGGCATTTGCTCATGGTGACTCCTATTGATAGTAATACTATCACATCATATTAGTTTTGAATATCCTGCTTTGCCCATATTTACACGGACTCACAAGCTATAAAACAAAAAAACGCTAGTCACAGACCAGCGTTTTTTTTAGTTTTCTTTATTCAAGATTTTACTCAGGAATGAACTTATCTTTATCAGCACCACATTCTGGGCACTTAAAAGTAGAAGGGACATCTTTCCATGCTGTTCCAGGAGCTACGTTGTTTTTTGCATCTCCTTCATCTTTATCGTAAACATGTCCACAATTATCACACTGCATTCTTTCTACCATGGTTCACCTCGTAGTCATTAATATAGAACTATTATAACACGTAAAACACAATAAACAAGAAGAAATTAATCTTGTCGCATAGAAGCAAATGGATCTACCGTTCTGTACATTTCACGCAACTTTGGTTTTTCAATTTTTCCAGTTGGATTTCTTGGAACCGACGCAAAAATAATCTTCTTAGGTCGTTTATATTTTGGCAATTCCAAACAGAACTCATTTACATCCTCTTCTGTACAAGTTTCGCCAGGTTTAAGCTCAATGATGGCAGCAGCAATTTCTCCAAGTCTCTGATCAGCAAGCCCTATGACAGCAACATCTTTAATCTGAGGCATTTTACTTAAGAAGTCTTCAATCTGAACTGGATAAAGGTTTTCACCACCAGTAATAATTACATCCTTCTTGCGGTCTACCAGATAAATAAATCCATCTGAATCCTGCATAGCCATATCGCCAGTATAGAGCCAGCCTTCCTTATCAAGAACTTCTGCAGTTGCATCAGGATTTTTATAGTATTCAACCATAACGCCTGGACCTTTTACAGCAAGCTCTCCAACATCACCTTGTTTAACAATTTGACGTTTTTCATCAACAATGCGAACTTCCCAGCCAAACCCAGGAATACCAATTGCACCAATTTTATTGTCATGACCAACGCCAAGGTGAACACAACCAGGTCCAATAGATTCAGAAAGTCCATAGTTTGTATCATAATCGTGATGAGGGAAGTACTTTTTCCAGTCTTCAATAAGTTTCTTAGGAACAGGCTGAGCACCAATATGCATTAAACGCCACTGATCCAGTTTGTAAGCCTTCAAATCTACATCACCACGTTCAATTGCAACCAGAATATCCTGAGCCCAAGGTACAAGCAGCCAGACGATAGTACATTTTTCATCACTAACGGCCTTAAGAATGATTTCAGGTTTTGTTCCGCGGAGTAAAACAGCCTTTCCACCACTAATTAAAGAACCAAACCAGTGCATTTTAGCTCCAGTATGATAAAGTGGAGGAATACACAGGAATACATCATCTTTTGTCTGCCCATGATGATTTTGTTCTACAGCGGCAGAATGCATCAAAGCCTTATGCTTGTGCAAAATTGCCTTTGGAAAACCTGTTGTTCCGGAAGAAAAATAAATTGCCCCGTAATCTTCATCTGAAATTTCTATATTTGGATTTTCAGAGGAATAATTCATTACAGACATTACATAACTTTCAGAAAAAGATGGCTGCAACCCTTCACCAACGTAAATTAAAAGGCGGTGAGCCATAATTTTTTCAGAAATTGTTTCCAGACGACCAATAAATTCTGGTCCAAAGAAAAGAACATCAATATCTGCAAGATTAAGACAATATTCAATTTCATCAGAAGCATAGCGGAAGTTTAATGGAACGGCCAAAGCACCTGTCTTTAAAATTCCAAAATAAATTGGAAGCCATTCAAGACAGTTCATCATTAAAATTCCAACTTTATCACCCTTGCGAACTCCACGTTCCAGAAGGAAATGAGCACAGCGGTTAGCCTTTTCGTTAAAAATTCTCCAGCTTATTTCACGACGGTATGGAAGATTAGGTTCCGGCTGAGTTAAATCAAACTCTTTCCAGGTAATACGACGGTTATCTCTAACTTCAGGATTCAATTCGACAAGAGCACAATCGTTTCCAAATTCTACAGCATTACGCTCCAGGTATTTTGTAATAGGCATAAGACAAGTTCCTTTATTTTTTATATTAAAGAAAATTATAAGCCTATTTCTGTATTTTTGAAAGTTTAAGCATCAATCTTTTTGAGGCTCTCGTGATATTTCTTCCACCACTCAAGTTCTTCTGCATTTGTGTTAGCTTCTGCAGTTTTGAAATCATTATCAATAAGAGTGATAAGAGGTCTACAATTGATAACGGCCTGGGCAATACAAGGTTCAAAATGAATACCTGAAGATTTTCTGAAAACTTCAATTGCTTCATCAACAGACATTGGGTCTTTATAAAGACGTTGACTTGTCAAGGCATCAAGAACATCGGCAGCAGCCATGATGCGGGCACAAAGAGGAATATCTGTTCCTGCTAAACCGTTTGGATAGCCTGTTCCGTCCCATTTTTCATGGTGACAGTAACACATATCAACGGCAATTTTATTAAAAGCTCCACCTTCAATCGGAGGTAAATATCCAAGAAGCTTTTTTCCTTCTGTAGGATGACTCTTCATTATTTCAAATTCTGCTGGAGTAAATTTTCCAATCTTGTTTAATACACCTTCTGGAACGTGAATTTTTCCAATGTCGTGGAGGAATGCAGCAGCCTGAAAGAGACGGATATTTTCATCTGTTAATTCTTCCACATAATATCCATCATCTCTAAGCTCTTTTGCTATTACTTCAACATACTTTTGAGTATGAATAACATGCCTTCCGGTAAACAAATCGTGGGAACCAAGACACTTAGCTACAAACTGAATAATTTTATACTGAGTTTCAGCCAGTTCCTTATTCTTTAGCTCCATTTCTTTGTTAATCTTTACAATATATTTATTCTTTTCCTGCTGCTGTTCATAAGCAAAATTCAATTCTTGTTTAGATCTAACCAAATTAGAAAGTGTTTTCCAAGATTTTTTAGCAATTTCATTTGAAATTAAAAACAAGAAAATACCTTCAATCGAAAAGCCAATCATACTGCGAATAAAATAAAGTTGTCTGCTGACTACTCCATGAGTTACTACTTCTGAATGTTCAGATCCAATATATAAAACTCCAATAATAAAGATAAAGTTTGCAATATTGGCAATTTTTGTAAGTCTTTTATTGTAATAAAGACAAGAAAGCATAGGTGCAAAAGCGTAAGAAATATAAAGGTTAATTACACCAAAAGCCCCCATCAATCCTACAAACAAGGCAGAAGCAATAATGGAAAAATACATGATAAAGAGCTGGAATTTTCCAAGTCTGTTACAAATAAAACAAATGATAAAAGCAAGAAAGCTTTCAATTAAAAGAATTATTGAATCTAAATGGGGAATTGTCCAAACCCCAGCAAAAGTGAGTACACAAAAAACCACAGGAATAAACATTGTACCAAAAAGAACTTTTTCAACCATGCGGTTTATTTTTACAACGTTTTCTCTAAAGAATTCTTCATCTAAACTTATCAAACCCCAAACCTCTCATTCAAAAAATTCGAAACTTTTTTGTAGATGAATTTCCTAATTTGACTTTTAATTTTTTGCTGGGGCAAGTATAACACAGTTTTAATATAATGCATAGTAAAAGCTTTAACTTTCTTGAACTATTAGTATTTCCTCTATATAATTGTTTCAAATAAAAGTATTCACCTGCGTCTAACTTTCGATGTCGGTGATAGATGGAGAAAAAAATGGAAAAATTGAAAATCTTATTAGCAAAAGGCAGAATTTACGAATCGGTTTACGAATTATTGAGCGATGTAGGTATTTCAATCCATCTACCTGACAGACAGTATTTTCCTACAACAAACCAGAAAGATCTTGCTTTCCAGGTAGTAAAACCTCAGATTACAAGTTTCCTGCTTGCAAACAACAAAGCTGATGTAGGCTTTAGCGGAAAAGACTGGGTTTACGAAAACGGAGTAGAAAACGAAGTTGTAGAAATTATGGATTTAGGTTTTGATCCAGTTCGCATTGTTGCAGCAATTCCTGAAGCCCGTGATTTTAATAAATTACTTTCTGGCAAGGTAACAATTGCTACAGAATACCAGAACTTAAGCAAAAAATGGGTTGAAAACAAGAAGATTGATGGAACCATTTTTAGAACCTGGGGAACTTCAGAAGGTTTCGTTCAGGATACAGATGACTCAATCGCCCAAATTTTAATTGATAATACTTCTACTGGTTCTTCGTTAAAGGCAAACCGCCTTAAGATTGTTGATACCCTTATGGAATCTTCTACAAGAATGTACGCTTCTAAAGAAGCTATGAATGATCCTGAAAAAAAGCAGAAGATTATGGAATTGAAGATGCTTTTTGAAACAGTTCTAAATGCCCGCGACAGAGTTATGCTCGAAATGAACTGTGCAGAAAAAGATTTCGATGCTTTAATCAAGGGAATTCCAAGTATGAAGAGCCCTACTGTTTCTACACTTTTTGGTGGAAACGGCTATGCTGTAAAAATTGCTGTAAAAAAATCTGAAGTACCAACTCTGTTACCAAAATTACAGAGTCTTGGGGCAACAGATATCGTAGAATACGAACTTCGTAAAGTTATGTTATAAAATTGGAGAAAAAAAGTGGCTAGAATTGCAACTGTAAAAAGAACAACTGGGGAAACTCAGATTGAACTTACCTTAAATCTTGATGGAAGCGGAAAATGTACAGTAGAAAATCCAATTGGATTTTTTGACCATATGCTTAAATCCTTTTGTAAACACGGACTTTTTGACTTGTCTGGAACTATAAAAGGTGATTTAGAAGTAGACCAGCATCACACTATTGAAGATACTGGAATTGTACTTGGACAGTGTTTCCAGAAGGCCTTAGGAAATTGTGCAGGAATTTACAGAAGCGGTTTCTTTATCTACCCTATGGATGAAACTCTAGCCCAGGCTGCCGTTGATTTTGGTGGAAGACCTTACCTTGTTTGTAATTCAAATATAACAGGAATGCCCCTAGTTTCTGTAAGCGGCGGAAAAGAAGCTTCTTTCCAGACAGACTGTTTTGAAGACTTTTGGCAGGGCTTTACAAGTAATGCCTTGTGTAATTTACACATCGATGTAATTCGAGGCCGCAGCGACCACCACAAAATTGAAGCTTGTTTCAAAGCAGTTTCAAGAGCTATAAGAAATGCCATTGAAATTGACCCTAGAAGAGAAGGTACAATTCCAAGTACAAAAGGTGTTTTAGTATAAAATGAAAATTACAGTCTTTGGCGATTCTGTTTTAAAAGGAGTTATTACAACTCCACAGACAACTAGCCTTTTTGATGTTACAGAAAAAAATTCACTTGCACTTGCACAAAAGGAATTAGGTTTTGAACTGGATAATCGTTCAATTTATGGAAACATAATCACAAAAGGCCAGTTAAAATTTAATAAATGGTTGGAAAAAGGTGGTAGTGCTGATATCTGTATCATCGAATTTGGTGATAATGACAGCGATTACGACTGGCCACCAATCAGTCAAAATCCTGACGGCGAATACGATTATAAAACACCCTTGCAGGATTATCTTCGCATTTTAAAAGAAATGACAGATAGCTGTAAGAAAAACAAGATTCTTCCAATTTTGGCCTCTGTTCCAGCCTTAATTCCTGAACGCTGGATAAATTCAATTTCAAAAGGCCTGAACAAGGAAAACATCATTAAGTTCCTGGGCGGAGATATAAATAAACTTTCTCAAAACCAGGAACTTTACTACAAGGCAATGCAGACTTTTGCCAGCGAAAACAAGATAAAACTTGTTGATATGAGACAGGCCCTTATTAATGAAGATAATTATGCTGATTTAATCTGTATGGACGGTATTCATCCTAGCGAGGCCGGATATAAACTTATGTCCCAAGTTTGGATTAAAGAATTGCCAGAAATTTTTAAGGAAATTCAGTAATCAATTTTAAGGATTAAGATGGACGAAATTATTATTTATACAGATGGCGGATGTAGTGGAAACCCTGGTCCAGGCGGCTGGGGAATTGTTGTAATTGCAGACGGAATTGCAAAACAACTTTCTGGTGGCGAAAAACTTACCACTAACAACAGAATGGAGCTTACAGCCGCAATAACAGCCCTTCAGGTAATTCGCAACACACCAGGTTTTGCACAAAGGCCTGTAAAATTCCACATAGACAGCCAGTACGTTAAAAATGGAATTACTACATGGATTAAAGGCTGGAAGGCTAAGGGATGGAAAACTGCCGATAAAAAACCTGTAAAAAATCAAGATCTGTGGGTTCAACTGGATGCCTTGAATGAAGGGCTTAATATTGACTGGATTTGGGTAAAAGGACACGCAGGAATTGAATACAATGAAATTTGCGACCAGCTTTGTAAGGCTGAAATGGACAAATTTAAATAATTTTTAATTTTTTTCTATTTTGATTTCCTAAAATCGTCAAAATCGGACTATTTATATAGTATGAAAAAGCTATCATTAATATGTCCGATTTTTTTATGTCTTCTTATTCTTTCTGCCTGCAGCCAAAGTGTATGCCTTAATCAGTCAGAAGAACTTATTTTTAGTCTGCCCGAATGGCCGCCTAAAAACGCAGGAAGTAATCCCTACCCAAAACTTTACACTTGGAAAATTGAAATAAACCAGGTCGGAAAAGTCCTTAGTTTTTATCAAAAGGAAGGGGATTTTTGTGTAAGCTTTTATAAAAATCAACCTGCAAGCATTACAGCCCTTCCCCTTACCCTGCTAGATGATGGAGAAAAGACCTCCTATTTTTATCCGGCAGGTTTTCTTTATCCTTCTAGTTATCAGGCAGGAAAAAATACGCTTACATGGGAAGAAGGATTTTCTGCACAACTTATACATAAAATTGTAAGCAGCCAGGAAGAAACAGGAATTTCGCCTAATCGTTTACTTAAGTTTTTACTATCGTTCAATTGGAAAAAACTTCAAGAAAACATTAATTCTAAAATCGAAAAATCCATAGAGGAAGAAGATAAAGCTGTTTTCAATCCCTGGCAGATTAATTCAGACAAACTTTTAGACAATATTTGTTATGGAAACTTTAAGACGAGCTTGTTAAATATAAGCGGAATTTATACTTACCAGCTGGAATACCTTTTTCCAAATCAAGAATTTTCTCCATTATCAGCCTTTATTCCAGAAAATGCCTGTCTGATGCAAAAAAATCTTATAAATCTTCAAAAAGAAAAAGCTAATCTTATTGCAGATGGTCATAAATTTGCCCTTATTTTCACTCCTTATTCGGCAAAAAATCTTTCACGAGTGAATACTTATATGCCGATATATTCTGAAAGATTATGAAAAAATTTAATAATTTTGCTTTACTTGTAATTATAACTATCTCGGTATTATCAGTAACAGGCTGTGCTAAAAAAAATAAAAAGGCCATTGAACCTGCACAAGAAGAAAATATCCAGAACATTGAAATTAAGAAAAACCACAACTGGTATTATTTTACCAATCAAAGCTATAAACAAATTGATAAAGTTGAAAAAGTTCCCCCACAAACCTTTGTTCCATGGACCGAAGCAATAAGAATTTCCTCGGCATCTTGTCAGACAGATTCAGACATAAATGTAAATAAAGCCTTTGCCATTATCAACAGGCTGGGAATTCTTACTCTGGAAGAAGATAAAATCAGCATTTCTAAAGATGTAAACCTTTTTGCAGACAGAACAGCCGGAAACCTTATCTTCCTGAATAACAGGCCTCTTTTTTCGGTTTACAAAAGTTCTTTTTTTAATGACACAATTACTGATCCAAACTACAAAAACCAGGCAGAAAACCATTTATTCCTGGTTCAATTTGATGATATAGCAAAAATTTCATATCCGGTAATTAATTGTAACAATTTGACTCAGGCCCCAAATTCCGAAATCACAGATTTTAACTGGGACGGTCTGAATTTTTACTGTAGCGTAAAATCCATAACCGATACAAAAAATTCCTTCTCCTATCTTAAATTCAAAACTACAAGTCCTCTTCTTTCACTTTCTCCTGCAAGTTCTAAGGAAAGCCTTGTAATTGAAGAAATTTCTGTGGATGATTTCAGGGCTAAAAAAGCTCTTTTGCCATATAAAGAGGCACCTCAAAGAATTAAGTCCCTTTTATCTGGATTTTCTCAGGATTTACCTTTTAACATTGAAGTGAAATCTGCAGGAGGTTCTTCATCACGCATTTACCAAAACCAGATTGCTGATTCAAAGGAAAAAGAATTACAGGCAAAGGCAATTTTATCTCCAAGCTGGTCTGCAGCCTTGTTTGAAGACGGAACCCTTTATCTTGAAGGGGCTCTTCCTGGCAAACATATTTTGAGGGGCGGCAAGGCGGTTGCAATAAGGCTTCCAAAACTTCCTGTAAACTTTGTGTATTCCGATTTTGTCATTTCTGGAACCAGTTTATATGCAGCCTGGGAAGAAAGTAAATTCTACAAAACTGGACGTTCTGGTTTTCTGCAGGTAAACTTAGACAAAAGTCTTTACAGTAAATTACTTTAGGAGAATATAGGAGAAAAATGAAAAAGTTATTTTTTATTGTAACAATTTGTATTTTCTCATTTACTCTTTTTGCCCAGGAAACTTCTGTAGAACAAGAATCTCAAAATACAGATAAAATTTCCTTTTTGGGAAACCTTTTTAAACCTCCAAAGTCTCTTTCTGAATTTACAAATGCCTTGGATTTTGTAATGCAATTTGAACCTGGAGTTTCCATTAATACCGAAAGCAAACTTGTAAGTGCTCCATCTCCCATCATCTATCCAATAAGCTTAGGTGCACTTTGGCCAAACTATACATTTTTAGCAGCCCAGCCTTCTATCAGCTTTTTTATGACAAACCACCTCTGGTACAATGGAAAAGCCCTGCCAGCAGAAATAGAAAACCGAACAACAACAACTTTAAATTTTCTTATAAATATTCCAGCAGTTCTTTCTTTTTATATAGATAACTTCCGTCTCCAGCTTATGCCAGGAGCCGCAATTTTAGCTCGTTTTGTTTTTCTAGCCAATAATGTAAATTCTACTGATTCGGGTTTTTCTGGCTCAGCAGCTTCGGATGTAGAAAACATAAACAACTACTTTTGGTCTAACGGACGTTTTTTTTATCTAAGCTCTGGAATTTCATTGCTTTTTAAGGCAACTGGAAATATTAAAGTCGGGCCTGTTGCAAATGTTTACCTGCCAATTATTCCTCTAGTTACCGGCGAAGGATTACAGGCTACAATTATTTCAATTGGGGTGAAAATCTCTATGTAATATGTTATATTTCCTTTAGTTAATCCAAAGGAGATATGGCATGAAAAACTTAAAAGATTTAAATTACGGAATTATTGGACTTGGAATTATGGGTGGGTCAATTGCAAAGGCCATCCGCCAGCATATATTAAGTCAGATTGAGTCCACAGGTAAGATTTATGCCTGTAACCGTAGCACAGCCAGCCTTTCAATGGCAACTTCAGAAGGCGTTGTTGATTATGCTTATACTAGTGATAAAGTCAGCGAGATGATTCCTCATTGTGATATTATTTACGTTTGTCTTTATCCACATGCAACTTTGGATTTTCTTTTAGACCATAAAGATGAATTTAAAAGCGGTGCAATTGTAACTGATATTTCTGGTGTCAAAGGCATTTTTGAAAAATCTCTTCCTGGCATTCTGCGACCTGACACAGATTTTATTATCGGGCATCCAATGGCTGGTGGTGAAAAAGAAGGCTACGCCAACTCTGATGCAAAATTCTTTATCAATCATAACTATATTCTTTGTCCTCAGTCTTTTAATAAGCCTGAAAATCTGGATTTAATGCGAGATTTTGTAACTGCAATTGGATTTACAAGAATTACCGAAACTGATTGTGATACCCATGACTATAAAATCGGATTTACCTCTCAGCTTTGCCACGTAATTGCAAGTGCTCTGGTAGAAAGTGCTCAGGATCCTGAAATTACGGCATTTGGTGGAGGTTCTTTTGAAGACCTGACAAGAATTGCCATGATAAACGCACCTTTATGGACCGAACTCTTTATCAGTAATAAAGAAAAACTTGCAGAACACATTGAAAATTTCCAAAAAAAAATGGAAGAGTTTAAGCAAGATATTTTGAATGAAGATTCTGATGCCCTAAAAGCCCTATTGGAAGATACCCGCGAAAAACGAATGCGTATGGGTTCTATCAGAACTATAAAGAAATAATATTATAAATTTTACTTGCTATATTTAAAAATTATAATATACTTACTCAAGGCTTTTGATAGTAACACTATCAATTTATACATGAATACCAAATTTTTAATAAGGAATTTTTATGAACTTAAAGAAATTATTTCTAGCTTTATCAATTTCTCTTTTGATTTTTACCCCAGTATTTGCTGAAGAGGTAGAACAAGAAAACTCTCCTTGGGCATTTTCTGTTGGTGTAGACTTAGGTTACTACCCAAAATCTAGTTTTATTCCAGGAGCAAGTCATTTTTCACCAATTGTTGGTCCATACTCAGGAATAGAAGGTCGTATTTTAGGAAATGCAACTTACACAATTCCAACACCACTTGGAGAACACTGGCTTTTATCTTCTGCAAATCTTGCTGTAAAGGGTACTTTTGAACTTACACCTGTTACTGTAAAACCATGTATTGAAGCAAGTTTTACTCCACTTCCATTTTTAGTTTTTGCAGCTGGAGCTCAGGCTGGTACTGGTTGGAATTTAGCAGGCCTTCAGGGTATGGCAGGATTTAACGGCGTAACAGCAGGCACTTATACAGATTACAGAGCTTTCCAGGATTGGTTCCTTAAATGGTTTGCTCAGGGAACTTTCCAGTTTGATACAGGTGCTATTTTTGCCGGCGACTGGACTCACATACAGATTATGTACACATATCAGGTTTACTACGAAAGACTTACTTCTGCAGCAGACGGTTCTGTATGGATGTGGCAGTGTTCTGGCAACAAGGTGAACGGTTACAAAGAATATCAGAACCTTGTTTTAGCTTATGCAATGCCTTTAGTTGTTAGCCGCGTTGGAGTTCTTACAGAAATTGAAGGTCCATATCAGGATCAGGTTTATACAAATCCTTACTACAAAGGTTCATTCAAAACTGTAAGCATAAGTCCAATGGCACAGCTCACTTTTGGAGAGCATGACGTACTCACAATTCTTGCAGGTTTTTCAAGCCGCCGCAGTTTTACACAAGCTCATACTGCTTCTACAGAAGAAACAGCCCTTACCTACGCAGGCCGCGAATGGTTCTTTAACAGAATTGCTTTGAGCTGGACACATAGTTTCTAATTAAAAAGCGAGCAGGCAAAAAAAAGTCCAAAATCATTTCTGATTTTGGACTTTTTTTATACTAATTCAAACTATTAGTACATACCACCCATGTGTCGCACGCTTACGCGTGCTTACCGAGTTTGCTTCCGCAAACTCGCCTATTAGTACATGCCTCCCATATCTGGAGCAGGAGCGGCTGGAGCTTTTGGTTCTGGAATATCAGTAATTGCACATTCTGTTGTCAAAAGTGTTCCGGCAACTGATGATGCATTCTTCAAAGCTGAACATGTAACCTTAGCTGGGTCAATAATTCCTGCTTCAAGCATATTTACCCATTCGTTTGTACGAGCGTTGAAACCAATACCCTTCTTTTCGTTCTTTGCACGTTCTGCAATAACTGCACCATCCAAACCTGCATTTTCTGCAATCTGGCGGATAGGTTCTTCCAAAGCACGGCGAACAATCTTAAATCCAACTTTTTCGTCTTCTGTAAGATCTTCTGGAATAGTTGCCAAAGCTTTTGCAGCATCGATGAGGGCCATTCCACCACCAGAAACAACACCTTCTTCCAAAGCGGCACGTGTAGCAGCAATTGTATCTTCAACACGGAACTTCATTTCTTTCATTTCAGTTTCAGTGTTAGCACCAACACTAATTACAGCAACTCCACCTGCAAGTTTTGCAAGACGTTTCTGCAACTGTTCTTTATCATAAGATGATGTAGATTTTTCAATTGCATTCTTAATTTCTTCAACACGTTCTTTGATAGCCTTAGCAGAACCAGCACCACCAACGATTGTAGTGTTATCTTTGTCAATCTTAATTGATTTAGCCTGACCAAGAACATCGATATCACAAGATTCAAGTTTCAAACCAACTTCTTCAGAAACAACTGTTGCACCAGTCAAAATAGCGATATCCTGAAGCATATCCTTACGACGATCACCAAAACCAGGAGCCTTAACAGCACAAACTTTGATTGTTCCACGAATGGTGTTCAAAACCAAAGTTGTAAGAGCTTCACCATCAACATCTTCACAAATAATTACCAAAGCCTTACCAGCGTTTGCAACTTTTTCCAAGATTGGGAGAAGATCTTTCATTGCAGAAATCTTCTTGTCGTAAATCAAAACGTAAGCATCATCAAAATCAGCTTCCATTCTTTCACGGTCTGTTACAAAGTAAGAAGAAATATATCCGCGGTCAAACTGCATACCTTCTACAGTATCAACCTTCATTTCCATATTCTTTGATTCTTCTACAGTAATAACGCCGTCTTTTCCAACCTTTTCGATTGCATCAGCAAGCATTTTACCAATTTCTGGATCATTGTTAGCAGAAATTGTAGCAATATTTGTGATATCAGCAGAACCTTTTACTGGCTTAGCATTCTTTTTAATTTCTTCAACAGCAAGTTTTACAGCCTTATCCATACCACGTTTAATTTCAATTGGACGCATACCAGCTGCAACTGCTTTTACTCCTTCACGAACTAAAGCGTAAGAAAGAACTGTAGCTGTTGTTGTACCATCACCGGCATCATCATTTGTTTTTGAAGCAACTTCGCGAACAAACTGAGCTCCCATATTTTCATAAGGATCTGCAAGTTCTACTTCTTTAGCAACAGAAACACCGTCTTTTGTAATTGTTGGTGCACCGTATTTTTTATCCAGCATAACCATACGACCACATGGTCCCAAAGTTGTCATAACGGCTTTAGAAATCTGTTCTACACCGCTTAAAAGCTTTTTACGAGCGTCTTCACTAAACAATAACTGTTTTGCCATTTTCTATTAACTCCTTAAGACGTCTGTTTTACAGTACGTCGTTCTTTATAATTTGATTATCTTTAAAGATATAAAAAAAATAGTCTGATAGGCAAGAAAATTCGATTTATTTCTAAGGTTCAATATTAAAATTGTCTAAAAACTTTCTAAATGATAGTATGAAATAAATGGAATTATTACTTCCAAGCAATACCGCCAAGGCGGAGTTTTTATGTGAGGTTTTATGGCAAATTTTTCTGTAGCTGCAATTTTTTCTGATCACATGGTTTTGCAGCGTAATAAATTTATTTCAATTTTTGGTTACGGTGATGATGGTCTAAAAATTGAAGCAAGACTTTTTAGTTCCGAAAATGAATTGCTTTCTCAAAATACAGGTTTTATTGTAAATGGCCGCTGGGATTTAAAACTTGATCCTCAGGTTGCAAGAACAAACTGTAGCCTTCAAATTCTTTGTCAGGATTCCACTCAAAACTCTTCCATAGAATTTTCAGACATTGCAATTGGTGAAGTTTGGATTGCAGGCGGTCAGAGCAACATGGAGTTTGAACTTCAAAACTGTACAGAAGGACCTGATGAACTCAAATTAAAAGATAATCCAAATATCCGCTTTTACTACACCAACAAAATTGCCTGGAAAGATGAACATTTTTACGAAGCAGAAAAAACTACAGCCTGGCAAACTTGGGACAGCGAATGGAAGAAGGCCTGGTCAGCAGTTGGTTATTTCTTTGGAAAAAAACTGGCAGAAGATCTGGACTGTACAGTAGGAATTATCGGTTGTAACTGGGGCGGCACTTCTGCATCAGCATGGATGCGAAAAGAATTTCTTGAAAAAGATGATGATTTACGAACTTATTTGACCGAACAGGAAGAAGCTACAAAGGGTAAATCAATCGAACAGCAGTGTAAGGAATATGATGATTACGTTGTTGAAAATGATGCCTGGCAGATTAAATGTAACGAACTTTATGCGACCGTTCCTGGAATTACCTGGGCTCAGGTTCAGGAAAGAATTGGCGTTTGTAAATGGCCTGGTCCTAAATCATGTAAAAACCCATACCGTCCAACCGGACTTTACGATTGTATGCTTTCAAGAATCATGCCATACACCACCAAAGGGGTAATCTGGTATCAGGGTGAAAGTGACGACCACAAGCCTGGAATGTATGCAAAACTTTTTTCTACAATGATTGATAACTGGCGTACCGACTTTCAGGATGAAAAACTACCGTTTATTTTTGTACAGCTCCCAGAACACCGCTACGAACAGGACAAAGATTTTAAAAACTGGCCATTAATCCGCGAAGCTCAGGCAAAAGTTCATAACACTGTAAAAAATGCCTTTATGACTTGTGCCCTTGATCTTGGTCAGTACAATGACATACATCCTAAGGCAAAAAAAGTTTTAGCCCTGAGAATGGAAAAAACAGCCTTGGCAAATGTATATCAGCTTTTACCAAGTGCAGAAGCAAATTCTCCAATGTACAGTGCTTCCATTACAAAACCCGCTGACAAAAACTCAAAAGGAACAATTACTCTTGTATTTACAAATGCCGCAAGTGGTTTTGAAATTAAAGAAGATGATGAAGAACTTGAAAACTACAAAAAACTAGAAAAAATTCAAGGAAACCAGGTTCCAGAAGATTTTACAGGCTTTGAAGTTGCAGGTCGCGACGGAATTTACTATCCTGCAGAATTTGCATTTGGCGGCTCAGATTCAAAGCTCAACACCATCATCCTACATAGTGATAAAGTGGAAGAACCTGTTTTTGCCCGCTATGCATGGTACAACTACGGCCCTGTTAGAATTTTTGGAAAAAATGGACTTCCTCTTGCTCCATTCAGAACTTCTGCAAACGACAGTAAATCTCAAACAGAACACGCTGAAATCCAGCAGATAATGACGGTTTAAATGTTCCATATCTTAGTTGTCGATGATGATAAAAATATTCGCCGCTTTATTCAGGCCCTTTTAGAGGCAGAAAATTACACTGTAACTACTGCCGAAAATGGAATAGAAGCCCTTAAAGTTTTTGAAAAAGAACACATTGACCTGGCCGTAGTCGATATCATGATGCCAAAAATGGACGGTTATGAATTTACAAAACTTTTACGCGACCAGAACAACAACCTTCCAATCCTCATGGTTTCGGCAAAACAGGAACCAGATGACCGACATAAGGGCTTTAAAATGGGCACAGATGACTACATCACAAAGCCTATAGATGAAGAAGAAATGCTCCTTCGAATAAAAGCCCTTCTGCGTCGTGCTAAAATTGCCAGCGAACATCAGATTACTTTTGATAATATTGTAATTGATTACGATTCCATGACAGTAAAAAAAGATGATGAAATTCAACAGCTTCCACAAAAAGAGTTTCTTCTCCTATATAAACTGCTTTCGTATCCTGGAAAAATCTTTACCCGCATTCAATTGATGGAAGAAATTTGGGGCATTGATTCAGAAACTGGTTGGGAAACACTTACAGTTCACATAAACAGGCTTAGAAAACGTTTTGAAGGCTGGGATGCCTTTGAAATTGAAGCTGTAAGAGGACTTGGTTATAAGGCGGTAAAAAAGAATGGCCAAAATTAAAGGAAAAAGAATTGATAAAAAAGAAAGATGGGCTTTAACCTTTCTGCTGGCAGGGATTATGGCCGCTACCTCTATCCTTTTTTTAGTTATTCTATACTTTATGATGAAGGGCCTGTTCAAAATCAACATTCTTGACATGTACAATAGTTCTAAACTGAATACAAAAACACTCATTCCCCTTACAATCCTTATCATTTTCTTTTTAAGTTATATACTTTCGTTTGGAGTAAGTAAGCTGATTAACATTCCAATAAACCATGTTATGTACTGTATGAATCAACTTGGACTTGGAAATTATAAAACCAGACTGCACTTATTCGGGCCATTAAAAAATATTTCTTCAATCGAAGATTTTACTTCCAGCTTCAACAGAATGGCCTCAAAACTGGAACACACAGATACTTTAAGCAACGACTTTATCAACAATTTTTCGCATGAATTTAAAACTCCAATCGTTTCTATAGCGGGTTTTGCAAAGCTATTAAAAAAAGGCAGACTTAATGAAGAACAACAAAATGAATACCTGACTATAATCGAAGAAGAATCTGTTCGCCTTTCAAACCTGGCAGTTGGCATTATGAATATGATGAAGATTGAAAACCTGGAAATGCTAAGCAACATTAAAAAATTCAATATTTCAGAGCAGATTAGAAACTGTATTCTTTTACTCGAAACAAAATGGACTAAAAAGAACTTAAACATTGAACCAGATTTTGAAGAATATTACATTTGGGCCAGCGAAGAACTTTTAAAACATGTCTGGATTAATCTTTTGGACAATGCAATTAAATTTTCACCCGAGGGCGAATCCATTATCATAAATATAGAAAAAAAGGATAAAAGACTCATTATTTCTCTTACAAATACAGGCGTTGAAATTACAGAAGAAGTTCAGTCTCAAATCTTTAATAAATTTTACCAGTCTGATGAATCTCACTCTTCCGAAGGCTATGGAATTGGACTTGCAGTTGTTAGAAAAGTTGCAAAACTGCATCATGGAAGTGTAAATGTAAATTCAGGCCAGGGAAAAACGACTTTTACAGTCATACTCCCAATGTAAATTCCTTCTCTTCAACTTATAAAAAAAATTATTCTCCTTGTTTAGATTCAGTTTATATTGACTAATTATAATTTAAAAAATATAGATGGAGGTCTCTAAATGAGAAAGGTAAAAATCTTAACAGACTCTTGTTCTGACTTGAACAAAGATTTAATGGAAAAATATGATATTGATTATGCAAAAATGAACACAGTTTACGAAGGAGTTACTTCACCAGCTAATTTGGACTGGACTCCAGAAGATGTTCATAAAATGTACAATCTTATGCGTGACGGAAAACGCATTCTTACAACTCAGGTTCCTGTTGAAGAATTTACCACAATTTTTAATAAATATGTTGATGAAGGTTTTGACATTGTTTATATCGGATGTTCATTAAAACAGTCTGGTTCTGTAAATACAGGTGCAGTTATTGCAAAACAGATAATGGCCAAGAATCCAGAAGCAAAAATTTTCTGTATCGACTCTTTGAATGCTTGCCTTGGAGAAGGAATGCTTGCAATTGAAGCCGCTAAATATGCTGCTTCTGGAGAAAAGTCTGCACAGGAAGTAAATGACTACATCATCTCTATCAGAAAAACAGTTCATGAATATGCAACTGTTCACACTCTTGATTATCTTAAAAGAGCAGGTCGTGTAAAGGGACCAGCAGCTTTCTTTGGAAATCTTATGGGTGTAAAACCAATTATTATTGCAGATAAAAACGGAAATCAGGCTGCATTCAAAAAGGCTAAAGGCCGCCAGAATTCATTAAAAGAAATTGTAAATCTTCTTAAAGAATCTATTATCAAACCAGAAGAACAGACAATTTATATTGGACATGCAGACTGTTCAGAAGAAGAAGTAAAAACCTTTGTTGATTTAGTAAAAAAAGAAATCCCTTGTAAAGAAATTTTTGTTGGTTACATTGGACCAATCATTGGAGCTTCTATTGGACCAGATGCATTCGTAATCAACGGATTTGGTGACGAAGTTACATTTGCCATTGATTAATTATTTATAGGGAGATTTACATGCCAGTAAACACAATTGACGGAGAATTATATTCACAGTTAATCACTGCAGGTGCCGCAAACTTAAGTATTCATGAAGAAGAAGTAAACAACCTTAACGTATTCCCAATTCCTGACGGGGATACCGGAAGTAACATGCTTTTAACAATGAATGGTGGAAAAAACGCAATCATCCAGGAAGCAAATATTTCTAAGGCGGCTCAAGTAATTGCAAGCGGTATGCTGCTCGGTGCCCGTGGAAATTCAGGTGTAATTCTTTCTCAATTCTTTGACGGTATTTCTGCAGGTTTTGCAGACTTAACCACAGCAGATGTTGCTCAATTTGGAATAGCCTGTCGCGAAGGTGTAAAACATGCCTACGAAGCAGTTATGACTCCTGTTGAAGGAACAATTCTTACAGTTGTAAAAGATGCTACAGAATATGCCTGTAGCATTAAGGCAGATTCCATTCTTGATTTTATTGAAAATTTTATCGCAGAAGCAAAACTTTCGCTTGAAAGAACACCAAACCTTCTTCCAGTTTTGAAAAAAGCAGGCGTTGTTGACTCTGGTGGAGCTGGCTTAATCTACATCATGGAAGGTATGAAGCAGTTCCTTAAGGGTGAAACAATTTCTACCGCTAACAAAGAAGACCTTACTAAATCACAACACGGTGGAAGTTTTGGAAGCCAGACAAAAGGAATTGACCTTAACAAATTTACTTCAGACAGCATTCTTGAATTTGGTTACTGTACAGAGCTTTTACTCCGCTTACAAAACGCTAAGTGTGATGTAGAAAACTTCTCGGTAGAAACAATAAAAGAATACCTTGGCACTATTGGTGACTCAATTGTAGCTTTCAAAACCGGTTCCATCATCAAAATTCATGTACATACAAAAACTCCAGGCAAAGTGTTTGATTTTTGTCAGCAGTATGGCGAATTCCTTACAGTCAAAGTTGAAAATATGTCTTTACAGCACAATAACCTTGATGAAGATGAATTTGCTAAACCTAAAAAAGACAACAAAAAAGACGCAAAAAAATATGGAGTTGTTGCAGTTGCCTCTGGTCCTGGAATTCAACAGATGTTCCGCGATCATGGAGCAGATGTTGTTATAAATGGTGGACAGAGCATGAATCCTTCTGCAGAAGACTTTATAAAAGCATTTAAAGAAGCTAATGCAGAAACAATTTTTGTTTTCCCTAACAATGGAAATGTAATTCTTGCCGCAAAACAGGCTGCAAAACTTTTCCAGGATTCCAAAATCGAAGTTATTGAAACTAAAACAATTGGACAGGGATACGCAGGCCTTACAATGCTTGATACAACATCCAACGACACCCAACAAATTCTTGATGATATAAACATGGGAATTGAAGGAGTCGACACATACATGGTATCTCACTGTGTACGTGATGCAGAAATGGATGGCAAACAACTTCATGCCGGTGACTATATAGGATTCTTAGACAAAAAGATTTTGGTTGCCTCTTCTGACCGCAAAAAAACAGCCTTTCAGACTGTAGAAGGAATTGATTTTACAGATCACGAGGTTTGTATTTTAATTCGTGGTATAGACTCAACCAGCTACGAAGAAGAAGAAGTTCGCAATTATCTTATGCTTAAACATCCAGGAATTGAAGTATACGAAGTTGAAGGTGGCCAGGATATTTACAGCTATATCTTTATTGTTGAATAATTGCAAAATCCTTATTAACTTTTAAGTGGAGTTAGAATGAATATTGCTATTTTTATTATTGCAGCTTTATCTGCATATTTGATTTCGGGATTAAATCCTGCAATTATACTTTCCTCTTTGATTTACCATGAGGATATTCGTAAAAATCCAAATGGAAGCGGGAACCCTGGCTTTACAAACTTTAAACGTTGTTATGGACTAAAATGGGCCTGGTTAGTTATGCTTCTTGATATAAGCAAGGCAATTGTTCTTGAATTAATCTTTGGTTGGCTTTTTACTATTTTTGTGGGAGAAAATCAAAGACTTCTAGGTATTGCCTGGACAGGTCTTTTTGCAATGATAGGACATGCTTATCCTTGCTGGTATAAATTTAAGGGTGGAAAGGCCTTTTTGGTTTGTGTAACAACCCTCTTCCTTATCAATTGGAAGGCCGGTCTTTTTGCCTTTATACTCTTATCAGTTTTGCTTTTAATTACTCATTACATGTCACTTTCAACAATCATTTCTATGATTGCAGGTGCAATAGTTCTGCCATTTTTAGGAGTAACAATATTCCCAAGTATTCTTTTTGCCCTTTGTGCAGCCTTTACAACTTTCCGCCACAAGGAAAATATTAAACACCTGGCAAGCGGAGATGAAAGAAAGTTCTACTTCTTTAAACACAAGGAAAAAAAGACAACAAACACAAGTGATGAGGAGCAATCCAAATAAATGAAACACAATGAACTCGCACAAAGAATTACAACAGTCATTTTACTACTGATTTTTACTTGTCTGATACTGGCTTTTTCAAACCACTCAGGCGTTTTAACAGGACTTACAATTTTTTTGTGCGGTTTTTCTGTGTATGAAATTTATCATGCAATGAACTTTCAGAAAGATATTCCTCTTATCATTATTTCCGAAGTTTTTTCCCTTATATTTTGTTTTTTTAAAATCCCCCATTACACATTTTTTTTGGCAATTATATACCCTATAGTAGTTTTATTCTTTTTTGCAATGATGATTACCCACAAGAAAATGGAACTTTACTCAAAAATACAGGCAATTATGTTCCTTTGTGTAATTTTATTCTTCTTCCAATCGCTAAAAGAACTCCGCCTTGTAAAAAATGGTTTTTACTATCTGGCATATGCAATTTCAATAAGCGTTTTTACAGATACTTTTGCCTTTGTATGGGGAAAACTTTTAGGCAAACACAAAATGGCACCCACCATCAGTCCTCATAAAACCTGGGAAGGCTCAATTGGCGGAACTGTAACCTGTCTTCTTCTGGTAATCCTTGCCGCAAAACTTGTTCAAAGATACACACAAATCACAATTCTTTACCAGCCATTGGTAATTACAACAATTGCAGCTTCCATCTTAAGCCAAATGGGAGACCTTTCTATGTCTGTAATAAAAAGAGTTTGTGGGATAAAGGATTACGGATCAATTTTTCCTGGCCACGGAGGTGTTTTAGACCGCTTCGACAGTCATCTTTTTGCCCTACCTTTTGTATTAATTACCCAAACTTATTTAGTAGATTTTATAATCTAAACTCAATAAAATAATTGCAGATCTTGTATGAAAAAAAGATTTGTAATACTAATAAGCCTTTTTCTCCATCTCTTTCCGGCCCTTTTACAAGCACAAGCCCTTGCCGGTTCCTACTACGACTTTTTGGATGCCACCAAAGATATGCCTGCAGGTCACGACAAAACCCAACTCATCATATACCGGCCACAAAACTCAGAAATTATAAATGAAATCCGTTGTTTTTTGCGTATAGAAGATGAAGATGGAAAAGATATAACCTACGACACCTCAAAAATAAACGCTACTTATGAATGGACAAATTCAAATCCAGATGTGATTTTTAAGTACAAAAAGACATACTGGCTAAGTGGTGGCTGTGCAATGCATTTAAAACTCAAAAAAGGAAAATACAAAATATCTTTTTATACTCCAATCGATAAACAAAACAACTGGATCTATCCAATATCAGACACAAAACCCTTTCAGTGGGAGTCGAATGTTTTTGAATACAATACCGAAAATCCAATAAAAGTAATTTTTTTAGTACCAACTGCAAACGATAATGGTTTTTACAACGGTGGTTGGTACATAGACTATAAAGCCCCTGTATATTTAAAACAGCAAGCCCTTCCAAAAAGACAGGAATAAATCCCTCATCATCAATTTATTGTGTTATAATAAAAATATGACTAGTAATGAAGAATTAATTGAAAAAGCAATAAAGATGCAGGAACGTTCATACTGCCCTTATTCCCATTTCCATGTTGGAGCAGCCCTTCTTGCAAAAGACGGACAGATTTTTACAGGCTGTAATATTGAAAATGCCGCTTATGGACCAAGCAACTGTGCAGAAAGAACTGCAATTTTTAAGGCTGTAAGTGAAGGCGTAAAAGATTTTGAAGCAATTGCCATCGTTGGTGGACCAGAAGATAAAGATGGAAAGCCTACAATTGAGGATTTTTGTCCACCATGCGGAGTTTGTCGTCAGGTTATGTCAGAATTTTGTAAAAAAGATTTCAGGATTATTCTTGCTAAAAGTCCAAAGGAGTATAAAGTTTACACATTGGAAGAACTTTTACCCCTAAGCTTCAGCCTGTAAAACTGAAAAATTTTGTAACAACTTTTATTTCCAGTCTATTTCTTTACCATTTAGAATTGATTTAAGAAGAAGGCCATCCTTGTAAACTAATTTTAGCGAAAAGAATGGCTCTTTTTTATTAACAAGATCTATAAAAATTTCATCACCTTTCCAGTGGGGTAAATCATTCAGCTGAGCAATTGGAACCCACTCAAGTTCACCTTCATCACACTGGTCAGATGTAAAAAGCTTTCCAGAAAACTTATCGCACCAGAATACATGCATAAATTCGGTGTAAAAACCATCAGGGGAAGATTCATCATTACAAACAAAAGTAACTATTCCCCTGTATTCAAGTCCCTGATCCAGCAAAGTAAGGCCTGTTTCTTCCAGAACTTCCCTTTTTACACAGTCTTCCGGACTTTCTGTATTTTCAAATTTGCCACCAATTCCAATCCACTTATCCTTGTTATAATCCTTCTCTTTTTTTACACGGTGAAGCATAAGATACGAAGAGTCTTTCTGGATATAACAAAGAGTGGTGTTGATTAAAGTAGCCATATTTTTAGATTATTTACAGAGAAGCAAAAGTCCTTCTACAATTGCCTGATGTTCCTGAGGTGCAATTCGTTCATACAAAGTGTCAGGAGTATCATCTGGCATAACAGGTACTTTTTTCTGAATCAGGATTTTTCCACCATCACATTCACTACTTACAAGATGGATTGTACAACCACTTTCTTTTTCGCCTGCAGCAAGCACTGCTTCATGAACATGATGGCCCCACATTCCGACTCCACCAAATTTTGGTAAAAGAGCCGGATGAAGATTTATGATTTTATCTTTATAAACTTCAAGAATATTTCCGCTTAAAACAGTAAGCCAGCCAGCCTGAACAATTACCTGAACACCATATTCACGGCATTTTTCAAGAACTGCATCAGAAACTGCAAGTCGCTTTTCATCGCGAGATGCAGCCTTTGCTACGTCGGCTCCCATAACGGCAAATGGTGAACAGATGATGCTAGGAATTCCGGCCTTAGAAGCACGTTCCAGGGCATAGGCTTTTTTGGTATCAGAAATTACACAAACAATTTCATAAGGACACTTATCACCTTCTTTCTGCTGATAATCAATCAGAGCCTGAAGATTTGTCCCCCCCCCACTTACCAAAACTGCTACTTTAATCATAACTACTAACCCCTAAAACCTAGCACCTAAAACCTAGAACCTATCACCTAAATTAGTCTTCAAAAAGAACAGCATCTTTCTGTCCTTTTACTTCGCCCTTAGCGTATTCAACACGACCAATCTTATAAGCTTTCATATCTGGACAGTAATCTTTGTGATATTTATGAGCATTTTCATTGAACATTTCAAGAACTGCATCAGCTTCTTTTGCAGAAACAGCAAGAACAAAACCAATACCCATATTGAAAGTATTGTAGATAGAGTTCAAATCAGCTCCACGTTTAATCAATTCGCCAAATACTGGAGGAATGTCCCAAGAATCACGTTTGATGATAGAAATCAACTGCTTTTTACCATCTTTAGCTTTAGGATACATACGAGGAATATTTTCGTAGAATCCACCACCAGTAACATGTACCATACCGTGAACTGCCTTGCGATATTTTCCGAGAACTTCCATAACAGGCTTTACATAAATGCGAGTTGGTGTAAGAAGAACTTCACCAATTTTTTTGCCAGTATCTTTTCCATCAATAATAAATGGATCATCAAAGTTCTGAACAAGCTTACGAACCAGGCTGAACCCGTTTGAATGAACACCAGTTGAAGAAAGACCAATCAAAACATCACCATCTTTAATATTTTCACCAGTGATCATTTCTTTCTTTTCGCCAACGCCTACACCAAAACCGGCAAGGTCATATTTTCCATCATCATAGAAGTCTGGCATTTCAGCAGTTTCACCACCAAGAAGGGCACAACCTGTATCAACACAACCGTCAGCAACACCCTTTACCAGGTCAGCGGCAACATCAGCATCAAGTTTTCCACAAGCAACATAATCAAGGAAGAATGATGTCTGTACGCCTGAACACAAAATGTCATTTACACTCATAGCAACACAGTCAATTCCAACTGTATCGTATTTCTTCATCTTGAAGGCAATGTCCAGTTTTGTACCAACGCCATCAGTTCCACTTACAATTACAGGATTTTTATATCCCTTTGGAACTTCGAACATACCGTTAAAACTACCCAAACCAGTCAAAAGACCTGGAATTGCAGTACGTTTTGCATGTTCCTTGTACTTATTTACCGCGCGGTAACCTTCTTCTACGTCTACACCTGATTCTTTGTAAGATGCCATTTTTTTTTGCTCCTTTCAGTCGCTTTAGGTTTTAGGTTTTAGGTTCTAGGTGCTAGGGCAATGTTTAACTTTGCAAGCATCTTTGAAACTTCATCTAAAAGTCCCATAACTTCACTTAATTCTTCTTTATCCAAATAGCCGATTCTTTCGCAAATTAATAATTGAGTTTCTAATTCAGCAGCAGAACCTTTTGCTATACCAACAAACTGTTTATATTCTTTAATTGAATTTCTAGATTTTCCTTCTGCTATATTACTGGGAATTGAAACAGCGGAACGTCGGATTTGATCACACAATGAATACCGTTCTTCTTTTGGAAGCTGTTCCATAAGCTTGTAAACAAGAACTACTAAATCCATTGATTTCTGCCATACAGTTAGATCCTTATGGCTTTCGACTTTCCCATTCATTCCTATAACCTAGCACCTATAACCTAGAACCTTACATCAATACCTGACGAAGCAGCGTCATCTGCAAGCTTCTTTCTAAAATCTTTTAATTTCTGTGCAAGTTCTTTGTCGTTGAGGGCAAGAATCTGCAATGCAAGATAAGCTGCATTTTTTGCAGAATTAATTCCAACAGTTGCTACAGGAATCTGTGGAGGCATTTGAACAATACTGAGCAATGCATCCATTCCTCCTAACCCGTTAGATTTTTCGCTAACGCATTCAAGAGGAACTCCAATTACAGGCAATGTTGTAATTCCTGCAATTACACCTGGAAGAGCAGCAGCAAGACCGGCACCGGCAATAATCACCTGACATCCATCTTTTTCTACTTCTTCTACTGTTTTTTTGAGTAAAGCCCCGGCTCTGTGGGCAGAAATGATATAAGCCTTGTAGTCAACACCGAATTCTGTAAGAACATCGGCAGCCTTTTTCATAGTGTCTTTGTCTGATTTTGAACCAAAGAAAATTGCAACTTTCATATTGGAGTTATATCACAAAAAGCACTTCATCTCAATAATATACAAAAAGAAAACAATAAAGTGATAATGGACAAGGGCTCCTAATCAAAATAAAAAGTCCTCTACCCCATCATCTTAAAACTCGTTAAAATAAAAGAATGATTAAGGAAATTTCAATTACAGTTCAGCCTCAGGATGAAAAAAATCAGGGCTTACATAAATCTCTCATTATAAAAGAATTAAAGAAGAACAAACTTCCCTCTAACGACCTGACATTAGTCTTTATCAAAAAATCTATTGATGCACGTCACGGGCAGCTAAAACTCCACATGCGTTACAAGGTTTATATTGGCGAAAAACCTGGTCAAAATGAAAATAAACTTCCTGAGTGGAAAAAAACTGATAAAAGGCGTTCCGTTATCATTGTTGGCTCAGGTCCTGCAGGTCTTTTTGGTGCTCTTAAGCTGCTGGAAGATGGAGTCCAGCCAATCATTTTGGAAAGAGGGGCAGAAACATCTCAACGAAAAATTGATATTGCCAAAATTTCTACTAAGGATGATGTAAACGAAGATTCTAACTACTGCTTTGGCGAAGGCGGTGCCGGAACCTTCTCGGATGGAAAACTTTACACCCGCAGTAACAAACGTGGTGATATAAGTAAAATCCTAAAAATCTTTAATTACTTTGGTGCTAGCGAAAAAATCCTTACTGATGCCCACCCTCATATAGGAACTGATTGTCTGCCAGGTGTTGTAAATGCCATGAGAGCAAAAATAATCGAACTTGGCGGACAGGTAATTTTTAATTGCAAGGTAACAGACCTGCTTTTAGAAGATGATGAAAAAGCAAAAAAAGTGATTGGAGTAAAGACCTTGGACACCCTTACAGGCCAGGAAAAAGAGATAAAGGCTCAGGCTGTCCTCCTTGCTACTGGTCATTCTGCAACTGATATATATAAAATGATTGCAAAACTTGCACCAGAAGCACTTGAAGCAAAAACTTTTGCAGCTGGGGTTCGTGTTGAACATCCAAGAAGTCTGATTGATGCAATTCAATATCACGGAAAACTGGATAATCAACTGGGAGCAGCCGAATACAGACTTACAACTCAGGTTGAAGGCAGGGGTGTTTATTCTTTCTGTATGTGTCCGGGTGGTTTTGTTGTACCTTCAAGTACAGGTCCAAACGAAATTGTTGTAAACGGCATGTCGGCTTCTGGCCGAAATTCCAAGTGGTCAAATGCCGCAATTGTAGTAGAAATTAGGCCTGAAGATATTCCAGAAAAATACCAGAAAAAGGCAAAGGAATTGGGATGTCCTCAAATTGCAGGAATTTTATTCAGAAGCGATTTAGAAAAATCTGCAAAAGATAATGGCAAGGGCCAGGCAGCTCCTGCACAAAGACTGAAAGACTTTTTAGATAATAAAAAATCCAACAATCTACCTGCATCATCTTATACTGCGGGACTTGTAAGTTCTAACTTAAATGAATGGTTACCAGAACACATTTGCAGCCGTTTACATCAGGCCTTTAAAGATTTTAACAAAAATATGAAAGGTTATGTTTGTAATGATGCTCTTATGATTGCAATAGAAACCAGAACTTCTACACCGGTTAGAATTTCCAGAGATAAGGAAAGTCTTGAATGTATTGGCATAAAGGGACTTTATCCAGCTGGAGAAGGAAGCGGCTATTCAGGAGGAATTGTTTCATCTGCAATGGATGGTGAAAACTCCTGTGCAAAAATAATTGAATCCTTAAAATAGTTTCTTCAATTAAACAAAAAATACGCTTTCTAATGGATTGACCATAATTTATATGTTATAATTATTACTATGGATAAGAACAGCATCAACAAGGAGAGAGTTGTATCGTTTGTTGGATTCATATTTCTTGTTGTAGCTGCTATAACAGGATTTCTGTGGGATGGCGACCCATATTCTATACTCCATAGAATGATGGATACTGCAATCTTGATTCCTTGGACACATGTAATTTGTGCCGCAATGGCCTTTTTCCTTATTTTCAAACCCAAAAACATTTTCTTTATAGTTATTCTCAATATAGAAAGTATTCTTTCGTTATTAACTAATTATACTCAGCTGGGGATTTTCTTCTTCTGGGCTTCGATTATTTTAATCTTTGTAAAAGACATTTTCAAAAATAAAAATAAATTAGTTATTTCTATACTTTTTTTTATCCACTTTCTAGCCCTTTTAGGTTCATATACACATGGGTGGAAAACAACATTTCTTTCAATTGGGTACTCGGCATTTTGTTTTGTATTCTATAGCTGGATTTACTCAATTCTAAAGGCTAAGCTTTCGTGCTTTCTTCCTTCAAATGTTTCTAACAATCAGACAATTTACAATAAAAAGCCTGGTCAAATTATAAAATTGTCTGATTATAATCTTACTGAACGACAGATTACTTTTGTTTTAGAAAATATTCACAATAACCTTTCTTATAAAGAAATCAGCGATAAATATTTTGTAAGTATTTCAACAGTAAAAAAGACTTTTGCAGAAGTTTATAAAATTTTTAATGTAACAAAACTTGAAGAACTTCGCATTCTCTTACTCCAATATCAGGTAAAAGAATAAATCAAGCCCCATAAAAAAAACCGTTAGCTTGACCTCTCTCCTGTCAAACTAACGGTTCTTCCACCGATTAAACGGTATCCTTACATAAAAGAACTCTCTCTCAACAACGCTTTTCTATGTAAAAAAAAAGGATTAACTTTCATTTAACTTTTTTTAACTTTATGACTATATCATAATTTTAAAGTATTAAATCGTCAATCAATTTTATACCGTTTTAACCGAAGTTAAAAAAATATAACCATGGTTATTTTGAACAAAAACTATATAGTTTTGTTATATTTTTGACTATAAAACAGATTTTAGGAATTGTTGTAAGCGTTCATTCTTTGGATGCTGGAAAAGTTGTTCTGGACTACCTTCTTCCTCAATATACCCACCATTCATAAAGAGAACTCTGTCCGCAACTTCTCTGGCAAATCCCATTTCGTGAGTTACAACAAGCATTGTCATTCCATCTTTTGCAAGATTCTTCATTACTTCAAGAACTTCGCCAACCATTTCTGGATCCAATGCCGATGTAGGTTCATCAAAAAGCATTACATCAGGATGCATAGCAAGAGAACGAACAATTGCAATTCTCTGTTTCTGTCCACCAGACAAAGTTGAAGGATATGCATTTGCTTTTTCAGGAAGCCCAATTCTTTCAAGCAGAACCATTGCTTCCTTTTCTGCTTCTTCTTTTGTTTTTAATTTAAGAGTAACAGGAGCCAGGGTAATATTTTCCAAAACTGTAAGATGAGGAAAAAGGTTGAAGTGCTGAAATACCATACCCATTTTTCGACGGGCTAAATCAAGGTCTACTTTTGGATCAGTCATCACCATATCTTCAAAAACAATTGTTCCGCCAGTAGGATCTTCCAAACGATTCAAACAACGCAAAAAAGTTGATTTTCCTGAACCAGAAGGCCCAATGATTACAATTTTTTCCCCCTGTTTTACATCCAGAGAAACATCTCTTAAAACTTCTAAATCACCAAACTTTATCTGTAAGTTTCTAACTTCAATCAAATTATTATCTGTCACTTTTTGCCATCCTTTTTTCAAAAATACCAAAGAGTTTAGTAAGGCCTACTGTCAAAATTAAATAAATAACAGCACACGAAAGCAAAGGAATCCAGGCATTATAAGTTGCACTACGAATCATATCACCGGCCTTTGTCATATCCATAACGGCAATAAAACTTGCTACTGAAGTTTCCTTTATCAAAACAATAAATTCACTTGTATAGGTAGGAAGAACTGCTTTTACTGCTTGAGGAAGAATAATCTTAAATAAAGTTTGATTTCTACTCAAACCAAGAGAACGTCCTGCCTCTGTCTGTCCTTTTGAAACGCCCTGAATACCTGCACGGAAAATTTCTGTACAATATGCACCAGAGTTAAAACCATAAGCAAGAATAGCAACAAAAAGACGATTCATTCCCAAAGGAGCAAAAACTACAAAGTAGAAAATCATAAGTTGGGTTGCAAGAGGAATTCCTCTCAAAACAGTTGTGTAAACTTCAGCAATTACCTTTAAAATCTTGTTACCGGAAACCTTCATCAGAGCAAAAATACAGCCCAATACAGTTCCTATAATAATGGCACAAATTGAAATTAAAAGAGTATTCCCAAGTCCCTGCAAAATCAACATATAACGCTGACCTGCAATCATAGTGTCAAAAAATGATTGAAACAATTTTCTTTCCTTTATTAAAAAAATGAATTTTAATTATACACTTTTAAACAAAAAAAGACAGCCACCGGAAAGCTCATTTCTTTAGCCTCCCTTGGCTGTCTTTATCAGGTAAGTAAAAAACTTAGTTAGCTCTTACAATGATAACCTGTTCAGATGCAAAGTATGGATCAGAGAAGTCAACATTCTTTTTGCGTTCTTCTGTTACTGACATACCAGCAGCAATAAAGTCGATTGTACCAGACTGAAGAGCTGGAATAAGACTGTCAAAAGCCATATCTACAACTTCAAGTTTAGCTCCATAATCTTTTGCAATTTTCTGACCCATTGTAATATCAAAACCAACGATATCTTTTCCCTCAACATATTCAAATGGAGGAAAAGCAGCGTTTGTTCCAAGTTTTACAGTGTTTGAACCAGAAAGAGCAATATTTGCAGGAATTGCAATAGCACCATCAGCTGGCATGAATGCAGCAACTAAAGCTTCATAATCGCCATTAGACTTCATATTTGCAATTGTCGAATTAATGCTATTCAATAAAGATGTATTCCCCTTCTTTACAGCAATAGCATATTCTTCCTTATTATCTGCAAAAGCCTGATCACGAACAATCTTCAAATCAGGATTACGTGCAACAATTTCCTTAGCAGGAAGTTCATCAATAACAACTGCATCAATTGTTCCATTCTTTAAGTCCAAGGCAGCATCAATACCTGTTTTGAAAGATGAAAGTTTTACGCCAGGAACATTATCCTGAACCCATGATTCACCAGTTGTACCAGCCTGAACACCAATCTTTTTCATTTCCAAATCAGCAATTGAATTAATAACAACTTCTGATTTAGAACAAGCTACAAAAGTTAACGCAGAAAAAAGAACTGCAGCTACAAATGTATATTTTTTCATATTTATACCTCTTACGAGTAGTACATTAGCGTTTTTTGTATTTTTATGCAATAGAAACTGTATATTTATGCAATCTCTATTTTAATACAACCTTTTTAAGGTGCCAGATGTCACGTACATAATCTTCAATTGTTCGGTCAGAAGAGAACTTACCACAGTTAGCAATATTCTTAAGAGCCATCTTAGCCCATTTCATCTGATCCTGATAAACTTCTGCGATTTTTTCGCGAGCCTTACAGTAAGAATCAAAATCGGCAAGAACGTAATATACATCAGGACGCTGACCTTCAACACCATAAACCAGAGAATCATGCAATTCCTTGAAAAGCTGACGAGAAGGATCGTATGTTCCATCCACCAGCTGCTCAACTACTTTTGCAAGACCTGGGTTACAGTCAAGATAATCCTGAGGATTATAAGAATGTTCTGCTTCCATCTTCTTAATTTCTTCTGTCAAAAGACCGAATACAAAGCCGTTTTCTTTTCCAGCTTCTTCAAAGATTTCAATGTTTGCACCATCCATAGTTCCAAGTGTCAAAGCACCGTTTGCCATGAACTTCATGTTAGATGTACCAGAAGCTTCAAGACCTGCTGTAGAAATCTGTTCAGAAACATCTGCGGCAGGGAAAATCTTTTCGGCAACAGAAACACGGTAGTTTTCTACAAATACAACACGTAATTTTCCGCGAACACGACGATCATTGTTAATTCTTTCTGCAACAGTATTTATAAGCTTGATGATAGATTTAGCACGTCTGTAACCAGAAGCAGCCTTTGCACCAAAAATGAATGTGCGTGCTGGAGGGTTGTAATTTGGATCTTCAACAATTCTATTGTAAAGATACATTATGTTCAAAATGTTCAAAAGCTGACGTTTATATTCATGCAAACGTTTTACCTGAACATCAAAAATTGATTCTGGATCAAGGAATTCATTCTGAGTATGTTTGAGATAATCAGCGAGGGCCTGTTTATTATCCATCTTAATCTTAATGAGTTCTTTAATAGAAGCATCATCATCAATGAATTTTTCAAGGCCTTTAAGCTGTGTAAGATCTTTTTCCCAGCCATGTCCAACACGGTCAGTAATGAACTTAGCCAAAGCAGGGTTTGCATCCAGAAGCCAGCGGCGCTGTGTAATACCGTTTGTTTTATTGTTGAATTTCTGAGGATAAAGAGCATACCAGTCTTTAAGTTCAACAGTTTTTAGCAATTCTGTATGAAGGGCAGCTACACCGTTTACACTGAAACAAGAATGAATTGCCATCCATGCCATATAAACCATATTATTATGGATGATTGCCATGTGTTCATGTTTGTAGTAATCGTTAGGGAATTTCTGACGAAGTTCAATTACAAGACGACGGTTGATTTCTTCAACAATCTGATAAACACGTGGTAAAAGTCCCTGGAAAATTTCAATTGGCCATTTTTCCAAAGCTTCTGCCAGGATTGTATGGTTTGTATATGCAAATGTATGAGTTACAACATCCCATGCTTCATCCCAACCAACATTGTATTCATCCATCAAAATACGCATAAGTTCTGGAATTGCAACTACAGGGTGAGTATCGTTCAACTGAATTACATGCAATTCTGCAAATTTAGAAAAATCTGTTCCATGGTCAGCAACATAGTGGCGTACTAAATCCTGCAAAGATGCAGAAGAGAAGAAGTACTGCTGTTTAAGGCGGAGAGCCTTTCCAGAAGGTCCGTTATCATTAGGATAAAGAACACGGCTGATATTTTCTGCAGAATTCTGGCGTTCAACTGCACGGTTATAGTCCATATTGTTGAAAAGCTGAAGATCGAATCCGTTTGGAGAAGATGCCTGCCAGAGACGAAGTGTATTTACAGTTTTTGTATCAAAACCAATGATTGGCATATCATATGGAGTTGCTGTTACTTCTTCTGCATTTTCAATGTGAAAAGAAGGCTGTCCGTCTGGAGTTTTTCCATAAGCAATTGTTCCACCAAATTTAACTGTTACTGCAAGGTCAGAACGTTTAATTTCCCAAGGATCACGGTGTTTAAGCCAGTTATCAGGATATTCAACCTGGTATCCATCTTCAATTTTCTGTTCAAACATACCGTATTCATAGCGAATACCATATCCATGTCCAGGATAATCAAGAGTTGCAAGAGAATCCAGGAAGCAGGCAGCAAGACGACCAAGACCGCCATTTCCAAGACCTGCATCTGGTTCTTCATCTTCAATCATATCAAAATCGATGTTCATTTCTTTAAGAACATCTTTTACTGCATCTTTAATTCCTGCATTAATCAGGTTGTTACCTAAAGCACGACCCATTAAAAATTCAGCTGATAAATAATACAACTGCTTGGTAGACTTCTTTTCGTATTCATCACGAGTAGCCATCCAGTTTGGCATAATAATTTCCATTGCCGAAGCTGAAACTGCATCAAAAAGATCATGTTTATTAGCCTGCGAAATGTCTTTTCCATACTGACGACGTAAACGAGCAGACAAATTAGCCTTAAACTCTTCCTTGTTAAATTCCATAAAAGTTCCTCCTAATCTAGTGCAAAAAACGCTGGAAACGTTTCCAACATCTATAGATTATATTAATTTTTCTTTTAGAACACAAGCAACTTATTATTCTGCTTTGCTCATTAAAATAACGGAAGCTCCTGAAACAAGAACATATCTTCTTTGTTCCTGTAACAATTCTTCCTTTCCACTTTCCAAAATATCTTCAGGGCTTTCGAATGATGTATCTGCCACCCTGTACCACTTTTTATTTCCGACTGATGCTGGCAAAGTAATTGTCAGATCATAGATATCCATATTTGTTGCAATGTAGAAATCATTATCTACAGCAAGTCCGCTTAAACGGAAGGCAAGAAAACGACCTGCTTTATCCCAAACAGGAACCTTAGCAGCTGGATCGAACCAGGAAATTTCTGGGATACCACCTCTTTCATAATCATCTCTGAAAAAGGAAATCCTTCTAAAAACTTCATGTTTTTTTCTCAAATTGATAAGAATTGAAACAAAGCGAACAAGACCTTTATTTTTTATTGCAAGGTTCCAGTCATACCATGAAATTTCGTTATCCTGACAATAAGCATTGTTATTTCCTCTCTGGGTACGACGCATTTCATCGCCACCCAACATCATAGGAACGCCTTGTGCAGTAAACAAATGAACAAAGAAGTTTTTTATAGTTTTTAAACGGACATTTTCGATTTTAGGATTTGTACAGTCCCCTTCGAAACCGTGGTTATAACTGATATTGTCATCAGAACCATCACGATTTTCTTCTCCGTTTTCTTCGTTATGTTTGTAATTATAACTTACTAAATCATTAAGAGTAAAACCATCGTGGGCAGTTACAAAATTGATTGATGAAGTTGGAAGCCGGCTATTATGATTATAACAGTCTGAAGAACCTGCCAATCTTGTTGCAGCGGCAGTTACAGCACCTTCATCACCACGATTAAAACGACGAATGTCATCTCTAAAACGGCCGTTCCATTCACTCCAACGATTATATACCCCACCAGGGAAGCATCCAAGCTGATAAAGCCCCGCACAATCCCAAGGTTCTGCAATAATTTTAGTTCTTGCCAAAATAGGGTCGGAAGAAATGGCTGTTGTTAAAGAAAGGAAATCGCCTGTTATAGGGGTTCCATTTGGAGATCTGGTCAAAATAGAAGCCAGGTCAAAACGGAAACCATCAACATGCATATTTACAACCCAATAACGCAGGCTATCAAGGATAAAGTTGTAGGTAACAGGATTATTACAGTTCATACTGTTTCCACAACCAGAAAAATTCATATAGTAGTTTTTATCATTTACTGGAAGCGAATAATAAACATCATTCTGAAGTCCTCGGAATTCAAAGGTGTAACCATGTTCATTTCCTTCTGCAGTATGATTGTAAACAACATCAAGAATAACTTCGATTCCAGCTTTATGAAGAGCCTTTACCAGTTCCTTAAACTCGCGAACAGGTCCTCCAGGAGAACGGTCAGCTGCATAAGAAGTTTTTGGAGCAAAGAAACCAATTGTAGAATAACCCCAATAATTTACCAGACGCTGACCAGTTTTTGGATTTAGATTACCGTTTTCATTTTCATCAAATTCAAACATTGGCAAAAGTTCAACTGCCGTAATTCCAAGTTCTTTTAAATAATCAATTTTCTGAATAAAGCCTTTATAAGTACCTGCAATTTCAGGAGCAATTTCTGAAGTCTTAGAAGCAGTAAAACCTTTTACATGGGTTTCGTAAATTACAGATTCCGAAATTGGAATTTCAAGAGGTCTGTCCCCTTCCCAATCAAAAGAATCATCAACAACAACACATTTTGGAAACTCTGAAAGATCCTGAAGTTCGCCACCCTCATTTGCAGCAAAACCTACTTCGTGCTGTTTATTGTAACAACGGAAAACGGAACCACAGGTAAAGGCTTTTGCGTAAGGATCAAAAAGATATTTATACTTATTAAAACGAAGACCTTTTGGAGGAATATAAGGTCCATCAACTTTGTACAAATAAAGAGTTCCAGCACCAATTCCTTCTATAAGAATGTGCCATACATCACCTGTTCTATTTAATACTGGGTCAAGAGGAATAATATTTGACGGTTTTTCATCATTTTCAGATTCAAACAGTACAAGACTTACCGCAGATGCATCCCTACTGTATATAGAAAAATTAACACCAATTGGAGTGATTACAGCACCAAAACCAAGTGGTGATCCATTATGAACCTTATAATCAGTCATAGTTCAAATATTTTAACACATACAATGCAGAAATACTAGAAAAAAAACGGACCTGCCTTACATCATCTTTATCACTTTTTACGCACCGTTGCGGGGAATTTTTTCTACTGTTATAATGGGAATATGAATACATCTAATGAAAATAACACAGTTCTTCATACAGGAGTTGTAACAATCATTGGGCGACCAAGTGCCGGAAAATCAACTTTTTTAAATACAGCCTGTCAGGAAGATGTAAGTATTGTTTCCCCTATCCCTCAGACAACCAGAAACGCTATTAAAGGAATTGTAAACACTTCTTTTGGACAGCTTATTTTTATTGACACTCCAGGTTATCATGACTCAGATAAAAAATTAAATCTGAAACTTAGAAACGTTACCGAAAATCAGATTGATGGAGTTGACGGCGTTCTTTACATTATTGATTCGACCCGTACAACTGGCGAAGAAGAAATCCACACTGCTAACTTAATCAAAGGGCTTCAGGATAAAACTGTTATTGCTATTAACAAAACAGACTTACCAGCATCAAAACCTCTGCCAATCAGACAATTTATTGCTGAAAACTTGCCTCAAATTCCTGCTGAACGTATTTTTGAAATATCTGCAGAAAAAGACATTGGAATAAATGATGTTTTGAAGGCCCTTTACAGCATAACTCCAGAAGGTCAGCCTATATATGATGAAGAACTTGCCACAGATCAGGATTTAAGCTTTAGAGTTTGCGAAGTAATCCGTGGAGAAGCCATTAACCGCCTTCAAGACGAAATTCCTCATGCACTTTATGTAGAAGTTGCAGATGTAGAACACCGAAATGAAGGCAAAAAACTTTGGATAAGAGCATTTCTTTGTGTTGAAAGAGACAGTCAGAAAGGAATTGTAATTGGTAAAGGGGCCAGCAAGATTAAGGAAATTCGAATGGCCGCTATTAAAAAGCTATCTCAAATTTATATACAGAAAATAGACCTTGACTTACAGGTAAAAGTAGATAAAAATTGGAGACAAAAAGACTACACTCTTAACAGACTTATACCATAATGAAAGATATTCAGGAAGCTTTAGATTCCCTGACACAGATTCTAAAGCCAGGACAAATAATTCATATATCTCTAAAAATGCTGGGTAGCATAAATCGGCATATAACCTTCCATAATCTAAGAACAGCTTTTCTTGCTTGGAAACTTTCAGAAACAATAAATGATTCAAGATTTAACATACGTAACATAGTACTTCTGGCTCTTTATCACACAATCGGCTATTTTAGACAAGATACATTTTTTGACTACAATCCACATGATTCTAATATAGATTTCTTCTCTCAGGAAAAAGCAGTTTCAAGTAAATACGTTTTCTCCTGCTACTACCTTAAGTATATGACACCACTTAGAGAAGACGCTCTGGCTCTGGAAAATTTTACGGAGCCCTTTATAGAAGACATGAAGCACTTTCTTTATCAGGAAAGATATAAATCCATAATCTACCTGTGTGCAAGAATAAGTGCTTTTCTCTTTCATCATAATGACGATTATTTACCAGATGACCTTAACGAAATTGCACCAGGCTTTTTTGATCCCGAATATGTCAGAGCTTTTAAAATTGCAAACAAAAACAATAAGCTTATAAATGAAATTAAAGATGATAAATTTATAAAAGAATTTTCCGCCTATATAGACTCTATTTCCTTTGAAAAAGAAGAATCAGAAATGCTGGAAAAAATTCTAATTTATTTTCTGGACTTTAAAAGTACATACACCGTAAAGCACATTATCAACACCTCTTGCTATGCCCTGTCTTTAGGCTCCAGAATTGGACTAAATCCAGACCAGCTTTCGGAGCTTTTTTGCAGTGCCGTCCTTCATGACATAGGAAAAATAGCAACTCCACAGCGTATTTTGGAATTCCCAGGAAGACTGAGTCCTGAAGATATGGGAATTATGAGACACCACGTAAAACATTCTAAAAGAATTCTCCAGGGAAATGCTCCAGAACAGATTATAGAAAATGTTTACCGCCATCACGAAAAACTGAACGGAAATGGCTATCCTCATCAAATTAAAGGGGAGCAGCTGACTACCATTCAACGAACTCTTACAGTTGCAGATATTACAAGTGCCCTGAACGACAGCCGAAGCTACAAGGCCGAATATTCTACAGAGAAGACAAAATCAATTATTACAAAAATGACTGAGGATGGAGAGCTGGATCCTGAGATTTCAAAAATTGTCCTTGATGAATTTGAAACAATTGTTGCAGAGCAGCAGTACTTATACAAAAACCTGAGCGTTGACTTTAGTAATGTATTTGCAAAATACTCAGATTATATTTTTGATGATATGGGACGTGTCGCAGATTCGCTTTTAGATCAGGCTGATAAAGAAAGTGACATAAACAACATTGAAGACTTAGATGATTTGGATGAGCTTGAAGAACTTTAATTCTTATTGTTAAATCAGCCCCTTTTTATTATATTATCTATATATATGACAATAACTTACAAAACAAAGGGAACATGCTCCCGCTCTATCACCTTTACAAAGAATGATGATGGAACAATTACAAACATCAGCTTTGAAGGTGGATGTAATGGCAACCTAAAAGCAATTTCTAAACTCTGCGATGGAATGACTGCAGACGAAATTGTAGCAAAACTAAAGGGCAATACATGTGGCTCTAAGAGTACAAGTTGTGCCGATCAGTTAGCAATTGCAGTAAGTAAATAAGAACACAGGAGATAAAAATGGCACTTGAATGTGGTATAGTTGGATTACCAAACGTTGGTAAATCTACTATTTTTTCGGCTTTGACAGCAGCACCTGCGGCTGCAGAGAACTTTCCTTTCTGTACAATCGATCCAAACATTGGAATTGTTGATTTACCAGATGAAAGATTAGACTTTTTAGCTAGCAAACATAATCCTAAAAAGAAGACACCTGCTGCAGTAAAATTCGTTGATATTGCAGGTTTGATAAAGGGTGCATCACAGGGAGAAGGTCTTGGAAATAAATTCCTTGCAAACATCCGTGAATGTTCTGTAATTGCCCATGTAGTTCGCTGTTTTGATAACCCAGATATTATGCACGTTCGCGACAATGCAAACGAAGCAGCCCCAATCGACCCTGAAAGCGATATTCTTACAATCAACTGGGAGCTCTGTCAGGCCGACTTAAACACAATTGAAGTTCGCCAGGATAAAGTTACTCGTGCCGTACGTTCACTTGGCAAGGAAGAAGAAAAAAAATACGCTCCATGGATGAGTGCCGTTGCAAAAATCAAACCATTACTCCAGGACGGAAAATGTGCCCGCGTAGCTGACCTTACAGATGATGAAAAAGCAGCCATTTACGATATGTTCCTTCTTACTATGAAACCAACTCTTTATGTAGCAAACGTAGATGAAGACTCTATCGCAGCTGGAACAAACAAATATGTAGAAGTAGTTCAGAAATACGCTGCTGAAGAAAAATCTGAAGTTGTTGTAATTTGTGGAAAATTCGAGGCTGACCTTGCAGAAATTGAAGATCCTAATGATAAAAAAGACTTTATGGAAAGCGTTGGTCTTAAAGAAAGTGGTCTTGCAGTTCTTGCCAGAAAAGCCTACCACCTTATGGGACTTAGAACCTTCTTTACAGGCGGTCCAGACGAATGCCGTGCATGGACTATTCACGCTGGCGATAAAGCTCCACGAGCAGCTGGTGTAATTCATACAGATTTTGAAAAAGGATTTATTCGTGCAGAAGCTTATACAATCGATGACCTTCGCAAATATGGTGATGAAGCCGCAATTAAAGCAGCAGGAAAATATCGTCAGGAAGGTAAAGAATACGTTGTACAGGATGGAGACGTACTCTTCTTTAAATTTAATGTGTGAGGAAGCCGCTGGCGGCTTCGTGTTCAATCGGAGAGCGTTAAAAAAAATGCGCAAGCATTTTTTAGCTCATCCGCGTGTAATCATGCTGACACGAAGACGTGCAGCATATCTTGAACATATCAGGACGCTGCGTGCCTGATAAACCAATTTCGTACCGACAAACTTGCTTCGCTCGTTTGCGGCACAAATCATAGGATATAAAATGAATATCAAATTTATAATATTGGCTCTCGCCCTTGTAATGTATCTTCTCGTAATAATCTTCCAGAACAAAAAGGTATGGATGACAAGCATTGCGGCCCTTGCTGTAATTATCTTGGGATTTATTGCACAATCTGGAGCCTTAAACGGAAACGTTTTTGAACCACTTTCTGGTCCAGGAGCCTTGTTCCACCATATATTTTTTGAACTTATAAACTGGAATATTCTTATGATTTATGTGGGCAGTATGATTATTGCGGCCCTCTTTATCTATTCAAAAGTTCCAGCCAGAATTGCAGATGCATTGGTAACAATTTCTCCAAGTACAGGAATTGCAGTTGTTTTAATTCTTGCAATGACCGGAATTATTTCTATTTTTGTAGAAAACGTTGCAACAGTTCTTGTTATGGCACCAATTGCCATGGCTCTTTCAAAAAAACTAAAACTTAATCCTGTTCCATTTATGATTGGATTAGCAGTTATGTCAAACCTGGAAGGAACTGCAACTTTGGTAGGTGACCCTCCAAGCATGATTTTTGCAAGTTATGCTCACTACACTTTCAATGACTTCTTTGTTCACATGGGAAAAATCTCAATCTTCTTCTTTATTCAAGCTGGTATGCTTGTAGGTTGTATTTTCTTCTATTGTTTCTTTAGCAAAGCAAAGGAAAAAGCCACTGTAGATAGGGAGCAAGTTATTTCTTACCTTCCACTTTGGCTTCTTTTAATTATGATTGCAGGCCTGGCAGTAATTTCATTCCTTACTCCAGAACTTGGATATTCTTCTGGTTGTTTTGTACTTGGTCTTGGAATTGTAGGCCTTCTCTGGTACAAATTCATTCAGAAAAAGTCTGCCGGCGAAGTTTGGACTTTGGTAAAAGAACTTGATTGGGAAACAATTTTCTTCCTAATTGGAATATTTGTTGTGGTAGGTGGAATCAGCGAAACAGGCCTTCTTGATGACTTTGCAGCTTGGCTTGCCCACGTAACAGGCGGAAGCAAATTTGCAGGCTTTATCTTGATTATCTTCTTCTCTGTTTTGATTTCTGGATTTGTAGACAATGTTCCTTACATCATCGTTATGCTTCCTGTAGCAGGCTCACTTGCTGTGAACTTAGGAATTCAAAAAGAACTTTTAATGTTCGCACTTTTGATTGGTTCCTGCCTTGGTGGAAACCTTACTCCTTTTGGAGCCTCTGCAAATATTGTTGCAATGGGAATACTCAAAAAAGATGGTCACCCTATTACTTTCAAGGGGTTCTTAAAGATAAGTGCACCATTCACCATTCTAACAACAGCCGCTGCAGCTGCTGTTCTTTGGCTAGTTTGGGCCTAAAGAGTTAAAATTTTAGGACAAATATCCTTTACAAAAAAAGGGGAATGACTAAATCAATTCAAGTCATTCCCCTTTTTATTGAGGGGTTATTACAAAACCCTCAAAACGGCGAAGTCAAGACTTTTAGCGTGAGCGTGCCTTGACTCGACGTATTTTTCTTTAATAAGTTATTAGAATTTTACTGTTAATCCCATTGTCATTCCTAATTCATCAGGATTTGGTGTGATTGCAGGAACAAAAGATAAACGAACATCATCAGCATTAAGAAGATTCTGTAAACCATTATTAATATTTCTAGAGAATGTGAAAGGTCTAACAATACATGTTACAAAATCAACAATCAACAAAACTCCACCTACTAATAAAACACATACAGAACCACCTATTATAGATGTAGCATCTGACTCATATTTAGTAGAAGATGAATACGAATTATTAATAGCAGTATTAATGTAAGTAGCAGCACCTTCAGCGATACCTATAATTCCACCAATAACCATACCAGTTCCAAGGATGTATTCTCCTAAACACAAAACACCACCAAAGGTATCTCCCTGGATGAAAGAACCTAAACCTGGGAAAAGCATATTAAGACCAAAATAGAGAGCTCCAGATTTTGAATATTCTTCGTACAAATCAGCCTTCTGATCAAAAGACAAATTATCAAGATCTGCTGCAACTTGATTAATGTTCTTAAACTTCAATGAAACTGAACTAAAGTTGTTATCAAGATAATAACTTACTCTAGAATAAGCTCCTGCATCAGAATTAAACAAGGCTGAATTCTCGCTGCAAAATAAAGCTCCTGCACACAAAAGCATTCCCAAAACAATAAACAATTTTTTCATAAAAGAAACCTCTCTTTTTTATGAGTATTTTTAATAACAGTATATTATATATTTTTTTATTTGCTTTCAAGTTTTGCAAAAAAGTTAGTAGTTAGAACATTTTACAAAATATTCTCCAATCTTAATAATTTTACAATCAAGAAAGATAAGATTAATAGAGCCCTCTTAAAAAAATACTAATATTTTTTTTCAGATTTCCGACATTTTAAATAGGAGTTGTAAAATGACTAGTTCAATTGGTTACATTAATGCTTTCTCTTACTCAAGTAACATGGTTTCAAGTGGAGCCAGTGGTAAGCTTTATGTTCCTGTAAGTCGTTCTGCAATCCTCTATTCTAACTTTGATCATGTTTCAGGTGTTGTAGCAAAATCTGGACAGCAGGGAGTTTCAATCAGTAAAATCAGAATTTTGAACACCCTCATAGACAGACTTTCTGCCATAAAAAATCAGCCAAAAGAATCAATTTCAGATATTTCAGATGATAAAGCAGATGCCTTAATTGAAAATTATCAGAAACAGATTCAGCAGGCAGCTCAAAATCCTTACCTTTTGAATGGAGCCCAGCCAATGGCAGGTTCTCTCTTCCAGATTGATGCATAATTACATTGAAGCATCAATGCATGGAAAAATCATTTTCTTTAGTTACCCTTAAATTTTTCATTATTAATTGAATTTACCAGTCTAAATCACTATACTGACCCTACAAATTTACCAGAAAATTATGGGAGCAAATTATGGGCGGAATATTTGGAGTAGCATCTAAATCAGATTGTTCATTAGACTTGTTTTTCGGAGTTGATTATCATTCCCACTTGGGTACACGCCGCGGTGGTCTTGCAGTTTATAGTTACGACGGAAAATTTTCCCGCTCAATCCACAATATTCAGAATTCTCCATTCCGAACTAAATTCGAAAGAGATATTGAAGAAATGCACGGAACCTTAGGAATTGGTTGTATTTCTGATTATGAACCACAGCCTCTTATGGTGCATTCACACCTTGGAGATTATGCAATCACAACAGTAGGAATTGTTACAAATAAAGATGAACTTGTAGAAGAAGTTCTTGAAGGCGGATTTACCCACTTTCTTGAAATGAGTGGTGGAGAAATTAACCAGACAGAGCTCATTGTTGCCCTTATCAATCATAAAAAAACAATTCTTGAAGGCATTCAGTTTGTTCAGGAAAAAATAAAGGGTTCTATGTCCATGTTGATTATGACAAAGGACGGAATCTATTGTGCTCGTGACCGTTTGGGCCGAACTCCAATTCAGATTGGTCATAAAGAAGGTGCCTATTGTGCCGCCTTTGAAAACTATGCTTACGCTAACCTTGGCTACGAAGATTACCACGAACTGGGACCTGCAGAAGTAGTTTTTATGACTGCGGATGGAATTGAAATCTTACAAAAACCTGGCAAAGAAATGAAGATTTGTACCTTCCTTTGGATTTACTACGGTTATCCTACAGCAACTTACGAAGGTGTAAACGTTGAAGTTATGCGTTACAACTGCGGTAAATACCTTGCAATGCGTGATAAAGGAAGCGTTCATCCAGACTCTGTTGCCGGTGTTCCAGACTCGGGAATTGCACATGCCGTAGGTTACGCAAATGAATCTGGAATTCCTTTTACCAGACCTTTCATTAAGTACACCCCAACCTGGCCACGTTCTTTTATGCCTACCAGCCAGGAACAGAGAAACTTAATTGCCCACATGAAGCTTATTCCAGTTCAGCCTTTAATCAAGGGCAAAAAAATCCTTTTAATTGATGACTCAATTGTTCGTGGAACTCAGCTTAGAGAAACAACAGACTTCCTTTATAAGAGCGGAGCAAAAGAAGTTCACATTCGTCCAGCATGTCCTCCACTTGTATATGGTTGTAAGTATTTGAACTTCAGCCGTTCTAAATCTGAAATGGATTTGATTACCCGAAGAATTATTAAAAAGTTCGAAGGTGATAATGTTTCTGACGAAGTTTTACAGAAGTATTGCGACCCAGATTCTCCAGAGTACGCAAAGATGGTAGAAGAAATAAGAAAGGAACTTCACTTTACAACTTTACGCTTCCACCGTTTGGACGATATGCTCGATTCAACAGGACTTGATCACTGTAAGCTTTGTACTTACTGCTGGAACGGTAAAGAATAATAAAATTATGTAAATTGAATATACAAAAAAAAGACATTTTCGAACTTTTTTTGCTCGAAAATGTCTTTTTTTGCCAGAATTTATTCCAATTTATTCTTCAAGATTAATATTGAATGGAGCTGCTGGTAAAAGGTCTCTTGAATAGAGATTTACCGGTGCAGGATTATCGCCCCAGAGGTAATGCAATTCTATAAGTGCACCCTGACCTCTTGGAATAGAAACTTCAACATCATAATCAGAAATAAGTTTAGCCTGGGCTGCAACAGTGTTCATTTTTCCTTTCTTTATAAAAAGGCATGAAAAACCTTGAACCTTCTTATCTTTTGCTTCGTGATCAAGTTCGGCGGCTTTTCCATTTACCTGGTAAGCTACTAAAGAAGAGTTTCCACAATCAAAACGAACCAGACATTTAGACTTATTTGCAACAACCTTTGTAACTCTAGGTGCTGCAGAAATGTAAGATTTACCATAAGCAACACGAAGTGCTTCAAGTGCCGCACGTTTACCTGCTGTCTGTTTCTTTTCTGGATGAAGGTCATTCCATTCTCCAGCATCAATTGTAACTGCAAGACCTGCATTTCCTGCTGCTCTTGCCGCATCAGACTGGGCCTGACGAAGATAAGGCCAGCCCATTGGGGCACAACAAGAATCTTCGCCAACTCCATCACTCCAGTTAGGCAACTGTACAATTACAAAAGGCAAATCCTTTGAACCATAAACAAACTTATGACGCCAAAGATTAATCATCTTTATCAGCATATTTTTGTATTCAACAGGATGGCCAGTGTCAGATTCTCCCTGGTACCAAACAGCCCCTGAAATTGCAGTCTTAAAACAAGGTGCAAGCATTGCATTATAAAGGGCAGTTGGAAGCCATTCAAAGAACATTCCTGGTGGACAGTCGCGAACTTTTACATCCACCATCATCTTCCATTCACCAGTTAAATCAATTTCTTCTCCATCCAATGGGAAAAGGCTCTGTGTATGTTTTTCAAGATTTCGGCATGCAACAGGATTAACGTAAACATTATCTGTAAAGAGGCAATAAGGCTTTTCTTCGTAAAAACGGATTTTTCCATTCTTAGAGTTCTTCTGAACATGCATAGAAATTATATTTTTACCAACCTTTAAAACTCCCTTAGGAACTACATAACGTCTTGGAGGATAAAGATAAGCAGTGAATCCAACTTCTGTTCCATTTATATAAGTTCTGTCAGAGTCAATTATTGTACCCATCCAGAGCCAGGTTTTTTGACTTTCAAAAATATCAACCTGTTCCTGTGTAAGTTCAATTTCTTTTTTAAGCCATACATATCCGGCACTGTCAAAGTTTTCAATAATTCCAGGAATCTTTACAGTTTCCCAGCCCTGGTCAGATTCAAAATCAGGCATTTTGGAAGCAGCGTTCAGTTCATTATTCCAAGCCATATTGCTTTCTGACATTTCCTTCTGTTTTTCTGCAATATTTTCTACCTTCTCATAATATTCCAACTTGCTAAGGTATTCTTTGGCACCCATTTCTTCCAAGGATTTTTTACTCATCCAAGATGCAATAGGAGAACCACCCTGACTGGCATTGATAATTCCAACAGGCACACCAAGTTCAAAAGCAAGTCTTTTTGCAAAGAAATATCCAGTTCCAGACATTTGGCCAAGAGTTTCTGGAGAAGCACAAATCCACTGAGGATTTTCAACATAGTCACGTTCTCCATCAAAAGTCCATGCAATTGGGATTGTTATCATACGAATATTTGGGTTTTTAGGAAGTTCAAATTCCTTAGCATAAGAGAAACGCATACGTTCCATTGGAAGCTGGGCATTAGACTGTCCAGATAAAAGCCAAACTTCACCAACATAAACATCTGTGAAGGTCAAAGTTTCTTTTTCGGTTTTTACCTGCATTTCAAAAGGACCGCCTGCTTCACCAGGACTAAATTCAAGTTTCCAATTTCCTTGTTCATCAGCCTGTGTGATAGAGGTAACACCTCTGAAGGTCATAATTACATCTTCATAAACATCGGCTGTACCATAAATACAGTTAATTTTGTTTCTCTGAAGCACCATTCCAGATGCAACAATTCCTTTTACACAAAGTTTTCCTTTCATATTCTTACCCTTTTTTTATTTTTGTTTATTTACCCATTCATGCCCAAACACATGAAACTTAAACCAATCAAAATCAGCATAAAACTCTTTTGCAGATATGTCACCACCAGCTTCGGCAAACATTCCCACTGTAGTTCCAACAAAGCCTCCAGCCTTTTCGCTACTTAAGATTGTAGCATCAGCACCCGAAAAAAGCATATATAAGTTTCTCTCGTCAGGTCCATATTCAAAGGAAAGTTTTTGATGTTCTGCAACAATTCTAACAATAATTGGAATTTCCTTAATACCGCCTGTTATAACTTCTTCAGCAAGAATTTCTTCTTCCTCTCCAGCAATTTTTACCAGCTGTAAAATAATAATCTTGCTTCGCTTCATCAATTGTAAGCGGTAATTAAACTTTTCATTCTGAAAACAGATAATTCCAGCCCTATCATTATCATTAGCAAAATGACAGGTCATTTTTGTACATGCCTCGTAACAAAAACCAATCTGCCTTCTAACCAGCATAGAAGTTTTTCCCAATCCTGTAACTGGTTCACCACCATAAAGCCTTAAATTTCCTAATTCCTCGGTACAATTTACAAAAGAAGGATCTCTTTGACGAAGACTAAGCCAGTAATCTGCAATTTCAGGACTATTAAAATCGTCAATTACAGGGAAATCTACGGCATCGGCATCTTCGTTAGCTCTTTGAACTACATGTCCACTTATACTGTAGGCATTTTCAATCAATCCAGTTTCCCAGCTTACAATTGGCCAGTCATCTTCCCATTTTACAGGGGCAAAAAAGGTTTCTCGTCCCATATTACAGAAGCGTTTTGTCCCTTCTCCGTATGGCCTGGAAGCAAGGCAGCACATCCACCATTTGCCTTCGTTTGTACAAACAATATCAGCATGTCCTACATTTACAAGGCCTGCAGAATGCCCTAAATGACGATGAGTTAGAATTGGATTAGCAGGATTGCCCTCCCATTCTCCATCAACTTTATCACAACGGGCAACCATAACTGCATGATTAGAGCCAGTTCCACCTTCTGCATGTATTAAATAGTACCTGTCAAAAAACTTATAGATATGGGGACCTTCTGGCCAAACACAATTTCTTAGAGCACCCCTCCAGATTCCCTTTGCCTGCCCATAAAGTTCCCCTTTATCAGGATTAATTCTTTGAACCCAAATTTCCCAGTTACCTTCATAGGCAGGTCCTTCTGGAACAGGCCGGGTTCCAACGTACCAGCAAGAATTGTCATCATCAAAAAAGAGTGATGGGTCAATTCCCTGGGCACCAGGAATAGGAATTGGATTAGACCAAGGGCCTTCAGCTTTATCTGCAGTAACAATAAAATTTCCAAGCTTATCGACTTGTGTACAGATACAATAAAATTTTCCGTTGTGAAAACGAATTGTTGGTGCAAAAAGTCCTCTTGAAACCCCAACTCCGTCAAAATTAAGTTGATCTGGGCGATCGATAATATTTCCTATCTGAGTCCAGCGGATTAAATCCTTACTTTTAAAAATTGGAATACCCGGAAAATATGAAAAAGATGAATTTACAAGATAATAATTTCCATTGGCAGCACAAATCGAAGGGTCCGGATAAAAGCCGGGCAATACAGGATTTATGATTCGAGTAGCCATAAGAACCTCTCCAAATTTTATTTTTTTTCTATAATATTAAGTGTATTGTTTTAGCCAGATTTTTCAATCGGAATTTCACCTATAAAAAGGATTTTTCAATAAAAGTCTAAGAAACTTTTTATTTATATCCGATGTTTAATAATGGATATGTGTAACTGTCTGAAATATAAGAAAATCCTCTTTAAAAGCGACCAAAAAACTGGTGGCTCGATTTTCCATGCCTTATTTCATACCTTAAAAAAGACTCTTACATTCTCTTTTCTTTTTATCATTTTTATAAGTGCGGCTCAGACAGAGACCTACTATTGGGTGGGAGGAACAAGTGGAGACTGGGACACAGGAACTAACTGGAACACAATAGCTGATGGAAGTGGAACTTCTGGAGTTCCTGGCAGCGGAGATAATGTATATATCCAATCAAGTGCAAGTATTTCAATTGGAACAAATGACTTTTCTGTTGATGGAATTTCTCTTGGCTCAAATAATCAGTCTGAATCATTTTCTGTTACTATTTCTGGAACTGGCACCTTGACTGTAGGAAATTACACTTTCCCAGAAAATTCAGCGGATTCAGGAATTGTTACATATAGACCAACAAATACATCTGATACAAACAAAACGACAAGCTTTATTTTAGACTGTAATGTTTCTGCCTCAAATCTTGCTATTCATTCTGGCGGAAATGTAAGTATAAGCAGTGGAAAAACAGTAACCATTTCTACAATTAGAATTATGGCTATTTCCAATTTAACACCGACTGAACTCAAAGTAGAAGGAACTCTTATTTCTTCTACATCTATTACCATTGCAGATTTTTCAAATCAGACAATTAATGTTGGTAGTTCAGGAATTATTTCGGCTTCTAGTATTTCTGCAAGTAACGGGACAATCACAAACGATGGTCTTATTATTACCCAGCCTCCCATTATTACAAGTGCTCTAAACACTGCTTCTACAGGAATAACTACTACAGCCAGTGCAGGAAGTTTTATTTGGACTGGAGCAAGTGATACAGACTGGAATACAGCAGGCAACTGGTTGGGCGGAATTATTCCATCTTCATCAAGTATAATTACTATTCCCGCTGTAACAAACCAACCTGTAATCGCAAGCGGAGATAGTGTAACAATTGATGATGTCTCAAATCTGATTATTGATAGTGGCTCTTCAATTACTGTAGACGGCACGCTGGAACTTACCGGCGACTTTACAATTGATTCAAAAATTACCGAAGCATCCTCTGGAAATCTTATAATTTCAGGAACTCTTACAAATACAGAGGGTTTTACTTCATCAACTCTTAATCTTGAGTGTTCAAACATTTCTGCAGGTGATGACCTTGAATTCAAAAACATTACACTTGCAACAGGAGCTTCAATAAGTGGCGACGCAAGTATTACATGTGAAGATATTACATTTAATGGAAGTGCAAGCATTGGTTCTGATATTGATCTAGTACATAATGGAGATTTATCTGCATCTGGCAATGTTACTTTTGCGGGAAATTATACAAATAATGGAAGTGCAAACTTTGCTAATGGCCTTACACTAGCAGGAGATTTTACAGATTCAGGAACAAGTTTTTCTGGGACTATAACCTTAAACGGAAGCTCGGATCAAAGTTTTGCAGGAAAGGCAGCTTCATCTTCTTATGATGTTGTGGTAAACAAGTCTACAGGCGACCTTGAATTTACAAATGCCCTTACGCTGACTTCTTTAGATACATATACAAATAATTACACAGGTACAGTAACCTTTAGTGGAACGGGCACTCAGACGCTCACTCCACAGACCCAAGTTTATCAAAGTATTACTGTAAACAAAAGTTCGGATAGCCTTTTGGTAAACGGAGACTTACAGGCCAAAACTCTTTCTGTAACTTCGGGAGAAATTTTGCTTGCAGGAAATCTTACTCTTACGGATGGAAGCTCTTTCCAGGATGTAGCTTTTTCTAGCAGTTCTGGAAAAATTACTTTTACAGGCGGAACATCTTCTGCCCCTAGAATCTTAAAAGCTGGAAATATAACATTATCCGACGAAATATACACTTCAAACTCAACAGATTATTTAAAATTAGAAGCCTCTGATATTGAACTAAGCTCTTGTACTAATATTGCAAATTTGATTTTAGAAACAAGCGGAAACATTTCTATAAATGGAATTGAAACAGGGACTTTATCACTCAGTTCATCTGCAAGTTCAATCACAATGGGTGGTAGTATAAAGCTTACAGATAACAGTCAGGACTTTATAATTGATTACCCATTAGTTCTTTTTGCTGATACTAGTTTTGATATTGCAGGAAATATAATCATTATGGATTCTGCAAGTCCTGCCAGGGTTGGAAGCATTAATTCTGACTCAACTGCAAGAGCTCTTACCCTTAAAGCTGGAAGTGGAAAATCAATTCAGATTCAAAACGGAAGCTCTTCTGGAGCTGGACTTGGAACCACAACATCACTTTCAACAATTAAAATTAATAGCGATATAGTTATTTCTGCAGATACAGAGTTTAAAACAAGCGGTACTTCAGGAACAACTTTTGCAGGAAGTGGAAATACCATTAGTGGAAGTTATATTCTTTCTTTTACAGGCAATTTTACAAATTCCGATAACTGGACTTATGATAATGGACTTACGCTGAATTTTATTGGAACTAATAATCAAACAATAACTACAAATTCCACAAGTACATATCCAACTATTATAGAAAATAAAGATAGCGGAACATTAATAATAAGTGGCAACTGTACTATAAATAATTTTGAACTCACAAAAGGAACTACAACAACATTTACAGGAAGTCCAAGAATTACTAGTTTTACAGATACTGCATCTAGTGGAAACATTAGTTTTAATAATGGCGGAACTATTACTGCTACAGGCGGCCAGACCTTCCTTACAACAGGCCAAGTTTCCTTTGGAGATGCCCTGTCAGACACTATGACTTTTGGAACTTCTCCATCTTACTCAAATCTTACTCACACTGCAGGTCCTACAAGCCTTACTGGAAATTTATACGCCGATGTTACAAGTCTAGGGACTCTTTCTGCAAATGGTTCGATTGTTACTTCTGGTGCACAAAATTTTAACGGTCCAGTAACTTTAGCAGGCGACCTAAGCTTAAATGCAGGTTCTGGAAATACTATAACATTTGATTCAACTGCAACAATTGATGGAGCTCATTCTCTTACAATCGATACAGCAAACAACACTATTTTTAATGCAAATGTAGGAGCTAGTACAAATCTTTTAAGCATTTCTTCTACCAGCCCTATTACATTTAATTGCGAAAAAATTACTACTTCAGGCACACAAGACTACAGTGCAACAATTACTTTAAGTTCAAGTCCTATTAGTCATACTTTTACAGGAAGCCAGATAACTTTTGATACAAATGCAAGTATAGATGGAGCCTCGGACCTTATTCTTAAAGGCAGCACAAACTTCAAGGCAAATGTGGGAGCTAGTACAAATCTTTTAAGCATTTCTTCTACTAGTCCAGTTTCAATTAATTGTGCCTCAATTACAACAAGCGGAAATCAGACTTATAGTGATAATGTAACTGCTTCATACACAGGCTCATTTATTACTTCCGCAAACGGAAGCCTTTCTTTTGCAAAAACTTTCTCTGTTAATAATGATATTGACCTTTCTGCAATTGGCACTGGCGGCGGAATTTCATTT
>OCTW013412411.1_pt1 | contig 98396 bp, 66 predicted proteins | sample 1539671 | NCBI WGS metagenome assembly OCTW01 (sample SAMN02144230, study PRJEB22623) | gut metagenome | biome: sheep rumen | host: Ovis aries | place: New Zealand | reverse complement strand
ATCGACGCCCGCACCGTCCGCCAGGACATCATGTGGGAAGCCATGTGCGCCGACCCTTCCGTCCAGCTCAAGTATGCCGACAAATACGCCGGCAGCGCCAACGGCTGGAAGAAATGGCAGGGTGAAGAGCTGGCCTTCGAGAACCTCAACATCATCGGCCGGGAAAAAGGAAAAGAGCAGGCCCTGAAAGCCTGGATCGAGGCCGACGCCTCCCGCAAGGAAAAATACGGTGACCCTGTGGCCGACATCGCCGCCTACGTGAAAGCGAACAAGGCCGACAACCGCGCCGCCACCCTCCTCACCGAGGCGCCGCTCAGGATCGAGCTCCTGGGCCTTGCCGCCGGGTCGTTCCGCTTGTTCTCCAACGGCATCCCCGCCGGGGCCGACACCACCGCCCTGCTCCTGCAGGCCGTCGAATCCATGAAGGACCAGTACCGCGACTATGTGGAACCGCTGGACCGCAAGGAAGCCGTCGCCCTGCTGGAATTCTACCGCAAGAACGCCCAGCCGGAAGACTACCTGGAAGGCCTCCCGGGCGGTGACTTCGCCACCCTGGACATCCCGGCATATGTAGACAACCTCTTCAACACCAGCGCTTTCACCTCTTTCGAAAAGGCCAAAGCCGCAGCCGCGAAGGGACTTGCCGCCTTTGCCGAAGACCCTGCCGTCGGCCTGTACAACAGCGCCGTCACCGTCCTGATGAAGTACTACCAGAAGATGTACATGGGCGGCAACGCCAAGTACGACAAGGCCCGGAAGAACTTCGCCGCCGCCCTGCTGGAGTGGCAGAAAGGCCAGGCCCTGTACCCCGACGCCAACTCCACCATGCGCCTCACCTACGGCAACGTGCTGCCTTACAGCCCCAAGGACGGCCTGAAGTACCTGCACTTCACCACCGCCAAGGGCCTTCTGGAGAAGGAGAACCCTGATGATCCCGAGTTCATCCTCCCCGCCGGAATCAAGCAGCTGCTCCTCGCCCAGGACTACGGCCGCTGGGCCGACAAAGACGGCACCCTGCACACCTGCTTCCTCACCAACAACGACATCACCGGCGGCAACTCCGGGTCTCCGGTGCTGGATGCGAAGGGCAACCTGATCGGCCTGGCCTTTGACGGCAACTGGGAGAGCATGAGCTCCGACGTCATGTTCGAGCCCGACCTCCAGCGCTGCATCTGCGTGGACATCCGCTACGTCCTCTGGCTCGTGGAAAAATACGGCGGCGCCACCAACATCATCAACGAACTCACCTTCGCCAAATAGTGGCACTTAAATAATTGGTGCTCAGCACTTTCCAGAAATCGCCTCCGGTTTTTTGCCGGAGGCGATTTCAGTATCTTTTTCAGTATCAATCACTTAAGCGCCACGTCAAAAGACATGAGCGGGGGTGTTCAGAACAATCCGGGCTCTTCCAGTTCTTTTACGTGGAAGGAGCGGCGGTGCCAGGGGGTGGGGCCCAGGCGGCGGAGGGCGTCGATATGGTCGGGGGTGGGATAGCCCATGTTTCGGTCCCAGCCGTAGGCGGGGTAGTCGCGGGCGATTTGACGCATGAATTCGTCGCGGTGGGTCTTGGCCAGGACGGAAGCCGCGGCGATGCTGGCATAGGTGGCATCCCCGTGCACCACCGTACGGAAATCATTGAACCCATACGGGCCGAAGGGGCGGAATTTGTTGCCGTCAATCAGAAGAAACGCCGGCGCAGGGTCCAGCCGAAGCACAGCCCGCTGCATCCCCGTCACCGAAGCCCAGAGGATGTTCAGCTGGTCAATCTCCCGGGCCGATACCGCCTCCACCGCCCAGGCCACGGCCTCCCGCTCGATGATGGGCCGAAGCTCCTCGCGGGCCTTCTCCGACATTTGCTTGGAGTCGTTCAGCAGCGGGTGGTGAAAATCAGGCGGCAGGATGACGGCGGCGCAGTACACGGGGCCGGCGAGCGGCCCTCGGCCCGCCTCGTCGCACCCGGCTTCCAGCCGTCCGGGCTCGCAATATGGCTTCAACTGTGGTTTCATCTATGCAAATTTCGTTAACTTTGTAAAAAAATACAAACGATGGCTGGAATTAAAGAAATGACTATTTGGAAGTGGCTGGGACTGCTTCTTGCCGGATTTGTCCTCTCTACCCTGATGTATGGCTTTGCCGGTATTGTGGATTTGGCGCCGCGCGGCTGGTTCTTCGGCCCGGCATGCCTGGCGATTTCCGCCGCCATGGTGTTTCTGTATGCCGTTTTCGTAAAGGCGTTTGAATCCCGCCCCGCACAGGATCTGCCCCTGGGAAAACTGGCCTCCCATACCGGCCTGGGCCTGGGTATCGGCCTGGGGTATTTCTGTGTGGTGACCGGTGTGATGGCCCTTGCCGGCTGCTACGGAATCTCTGGCTTCGGAGCGTCGGCCATGGAACTGATCAATGCGTTCTGCTATTTCTCCCTCGTTGCCGTGGGCGAAGAGATTATCTTCCGCGGCGTCCTGTTCCGCTGGATTGACGAGAAATGGGGCTTCTGGGCGGCGCTCGTCACGTCGGCCCTGCTGTTCGGCCTCATTCATATCACCAATCCGGGCGGGACGCTCTGGAGCAGCATTGCCATCGCCGTCGAGGCCGGGCTCATGCTGGGTGCGGCCTACAAGTGGAGCGGGACGCTCTGGCTGCCGATAGGCATCCACTGGGCCTGGAATTTCTCGCAGGGGAATATTTTCGGCTTCGGGGTTTCCGGACAGGATGCCGGGGCTTCGCTGTTCAAGGCCCGGATCGAAGGTTCGCCCTGGATTACCGGCGGCAGCTTCGGGGCCGAGGCTTCCGTCATTGCGGTTGTCATCGGCGCGGCGGTATCGGCCTGGTTTATCTGGCAGATTTCCCGCAGAAAGGAATATTAAATATTGATTTTGAGCGAAAATTCCTTATATTTGCAGACTGCGTTGAAAATTAGCAAAAATAATCAATAACACAGATGAAAACTTACACAACTAAAAACATCCGCAACGTTGTCCTTATCGGCGCCCCCCGCAGCGGTAAAACCACCCTCTCCGAAGCCATGCTCTTCGAAGGCAAGGTCATCGACCGCCGTGGCAGCGTAGAAGACAAGAACACCGTTTCCGACAACACCGAGTTCGAGCAGACCAACCAGAAGTCCATCAATGCCACCCCCCTGTACGCAGAGTTCGGCGGCAACAAGATCAACTTCATCGACGCCCCCGGTTCCGACGATTTCTCCGGCGGCGCCCTGTCCGCCTTTAAGGTGGTTGAGGCTGCCATCATGGTGATGAACGGTACCGCCGGTATCGAAGTGGGCACCACCCTGTTCGCCCGCTATGCCGACCAGTACGGCATCCCCATGGTTATCGCCGTCAACCAGCTGGACCACGACAAGGCCAACTGGGAAGGCGTCCGCAACGCCATCAACGAAGAGTTCGGCAAGAAGGCCGTCCTGTGCCAGTTCCCCGTGAACCCGGGTGTGGGCCTGGAAGGTTTTGTGGATGTGATCACCATGAAGTTCTATAACAAGAAGAACGAAGAGCAGGACATCCCCGCCGCCTACGCCGACGAGGCCGAGGAACTCCGCGCCGCCCTCATGGAGAAGGCCGCCGAAGGTTCCGACGAGCTCATGGAGAAGTTCTTCGACACCATGGAACTGACCACCGATGAAATCCGCGAAGGTCTCCGTCTGGGCCTGCAGAAGGGCGAAACCATCCCCGTGTTCTGCGTGGCCGCCAAGGAAGACATGGGTGTAAAACGCCTCATGGAGTTTATCGTGAACGTGGTTCCTTCTCCCGAAGGGAAGGAAGAGCCCACCGTGGACGGCGGCACCCTGAAGTGCGACCCGGCCGGCCCCGTGTCCCTTTTCATCTTCAAAACATCCGTCGAGCAGCACCTCGGTGAAGTCTCCTACTTCAGGGTGATGAGCGGTACCCTGAACAAGGGTGCAGACCTCGTGAACCCCGAAACCGGCAACGGTGAGCGCCTCAGCGCCATCTACGCCGTCGCAGGCTCCAAGAAAGAAGAAGTCACCTCCATCAGCGCCGGTGACATCGGCTGCGTCATGAAGCTCAAGGCCGGCAAGACCGACGTCACCCTGGCCCAGAGCGGACAGGAGGCCATCAAGCACATGGTCTTCCCCGACGCCAAGTACCGCTGCGCCGTGAAGGCCGTGGACAAGAACGACGAAGCCAAGGTTGGCGACGCCCTCAACAAGATTGCCGCCCAGGATCCCACCATCATCGTGGAATACTCCAAGGAACTCCGCCAGACCATTCTCTCCGGTATGGGCGAACAGCACATCAACTACGTGAAGTGGCGCCTGAACAACGAGTTCAAGCAGAACGTCGAATTCTACGCCCCCAAGGTCCCGTATCGTGAGACCATCACCAAGATCGCCACGGCCCAGTACCGTCACAAGAAACAGTCCGGCGGCGCCGGTCAGTTCGGTGAGGTGCATCTGCTGGTCTGCCCGTACGTGGAAGGCCAGGAAGCTCCCAAGAACTTCAAGATCGACGGCAAAGACGTCATCTTCAACTTCAAGAGCCAGGACATCACCGACCTCGAATGGGGCGGCAAGCTGGAGTTCTACAACTGCGTCGTGGGTGGTTCCATCGACCTTTCCTTCATGCCTGCTATCCTGAAGGGTATCAAGTCCAAGATGGAAGAAGGCCCGCTCACCGGTTCCTACGCCCGTGACATCCGCGTCTATGTGTACGACGGTAAGATGCACCCGGTAGACTCCAAGGAAATCGCCTTCATCATCGCCGGCCGCAACGCCTTCAAAGAGGCCTTCCGCAACGCCGGTCCGAAGATTCTGGAGCCCATCTACAACGTGGACATCATCACCCCCAACGAGTATGTCGGCCCTTGCATGAGTGACCTGAACACCCGTCGCGGCATGATCATGAACCAGGATATGGACAAGGGATTCACCGTGCTCCACGCCCGCGTTCCGCTCGCAGAACTGTACCGTTACTCCACCATCCTGAGCTCCCTGACCGGTGGCAGCGCCACCTTCCAGATGAAGTTCGCGGAGTACGTCCAGGTTCCCGCCGACGTCCAGACCAAGCTCCTCGCCGAATACTCCGCCCAGGAGCAGGAAGAAGACTAACTCTTCCGGTCTCATTACCTTCGAGGGGTGCACCGAAAAGTGCACCCCTTTATTTGTAATCACCTGATAATCTGCCATATAGCTTATTTATCCAGCCGGAGGGGTGCACTTTTCGGTGCACCCCTCGATTGGGTTTTATGCTAGTATTGAGGGGAATAGTGTATATTTGATGAAGGTGTTTCGATATATCCTTGCTGCCGTGCTGTTTGCAGCTGCCTGCCCGCTGTATGCGCAGTGGTCGTGCGGCGTGGACGCCGCGGCCGGTATCGGCTATCTGGGGCAGAGGGTGGAAGATCTGGACCAGGACATCGAGAAGAGCTTCCTGTCGGCCGACCAGAAGGAACTGTGGGTGGAAAGCGCCCGCCTGAACCGCCGCATTTTGCTGCTGGGGGGCTCATGGAACTTCTAAAAAGTTTGTATCTTTGTAAGACACAGAACAAACCATGAAAAAAATCTTTTTTGCAACCACAGCGATCCTGACCGCAGTCCTTCTTGCGCTGACGGTCTCCTGCCAGCGCCAATCCGGCACTGCCCATCAGGATTATCTCGCCCGCATGGAAGACAACGGCGGCGCCCTGAAACCTTTCATGACCCTGCCGGAAGGCATATCGGCCCAGGAAAAAGAGGCACTGGAGTTCCTCTATGCGTACATGCCCCTGGCCGACGTAACCGACTACCCTTCAGATTTTTACCTTCAGAATGTCCGCGCGGCATTCCAGGCCCGGGAGGAAATGGGCTGGAACGTGCCCGAACGGGAATTCCGTCACTTCGTGCTGCCCCTTCGGGTGAACAACGAAAACCTGGACAGCGCCCGCACGGTCTTTTACCGCGAGCTCAAACCCCGCGTCCAGGGCCTGTCCATGGCCGACGCCATCCTGGAAGTGAACCACTGGTGCCATGAAAAGGTGACCTATCAGCCTTCCGACGGACGCACCTCGTCTCCGCTGAACCTGGTGAAAAACGCCCTCGGCCGCTGCGGTGAGCAGTCCACCTTCTGTGTGTCGGCCCTCCGCAGCGTGGGCATTCCCGCCCGTCAGGTGTACACTCCCCGCTGGGCCCATACCGACGACAACCACGCCTGGGTAGAAGCCTGGGCCGACGGGCAGTGGCACTTCCTGGGTGCCTGCGAGCCGGAACCCGTGCTGGACCTGGGCTGGTTCAACGCCCCGGCTTCCCGCGCCATGCTCATGCACACCAAGGTGTTCGGCAAATACGACGGTCCGGAAGAGGTGGTCCTCGAGAGCCCCAACTTCACGGAAGTCAACCTGATAGACAACTACGCCAAGACTGCGCGCATCGACTTCACGGTCGTCAGTGCCGACGGTGCCCCTGTCGAAGGCGCCCGGGTGGATTTCTGCATCTACAACTATGCCGAGTTCTACCCCGCCGTCACCAAATACACCGACAAGGCCGGCCGCACTTTCTCCAGCGCAGGTCTGGGCGACATGCTCATCTGGGCCTCCAAGGACGGGGCCTACGGCTATGTCCGCGCCTCCTTCGGCAAGGACAAGGAGCTCACCATTACGCTGGACAGCCCCTTCGGCAGCGAGGCCTTCGCCATTGTTCCTCCGCCGGAGGATGTGGTGCTTCCGGAAGTCACGCCTGAGCTGCGTGCCCGCAACGACGTCCTCTTCGCCCGCGAAGACTCCCTCCGCCATGCTTATGAAGCCACGTTCCTCACGCGCGAGCAGGCGCTTGCCTATGCCGAGGAGCAGGGTTTCGGCCACCACATGGCCTTCCCGCTGGTGCGCAGCCGCGGCAACTGGGAAACCCTGGAAGCCTTCATGGTCTCGAGCGGCAACCACGAGCGCATCGAGCAGGTGCTCTCTTCCCTCAGCACCAAGGACCTCCACGACGTGACGCTGGAGAACCTGCAGGACTACTATTCGGCCCCTCAGTTCCTGGGCGCCCGGGTGGAGAATGAGTTCCTCACGCCCTTCTACGGCTATTTCGCCGCCCATTTCAAAGAAGAGATTTCCACGCCCGCGCAGCTGGTCCAGTGGGTCCGCGACAACATCACGGTCCAGGATAACCCCAAAGCCTGGCGCATCCCCATGTCCCCCCGCGGCGTCTATGAAAGCCGTGAGGCCGATCCCCGCTCCCTGGGCATCTTCTTCGTAGACCTGGCCTGCGCCCTGGGCATGGAAGCCCGCAAAGACCCCGTCACCGGCAAGATCCAGTACAAGGAAGACGGCCAGTGGCTGGATGTCTCCCTCACCGGAGAAACCCAGGAGGCCGTCGTGGCTCCCAAGGGCACCCTGCAGCTGGACTATACCCAGCAGGGTACCATCGACAATCCCAAGTACTACTCCCATTTCTCCATCTCCCGGATCGAGGGAGGACGTCCGCACCTGATGGCCTTTGACGAAGGCGAGGTGGACATGGGCGGCGGCGTAGACTGGGCCCACGTGTTCAAAGCCGGCTTCCCCATGGATGCAGGCGACTATGTCCTCGTGTCCGGAAACCGCCTCTCCGACGGCTCGGTGCCCGTTTCCATGCGTTTCTTCACCGTCCGGGAAGGGGAAGTGACCCGCATCCCGCTCACCATCGATGAAGGCACCGGCTCCGTTCCCGTCCGGGGCTCCCTGGATGCCGAGATCCCCTTCACCGGGGCCGACGGAACGGTCCAGTCCCTGCTGTCGGCCACGGGCCGCGGCTTCAGTGTAGTGGCTGTCCTGGATCCCGGCAAAGAACCCACCAACCACGCCCTCCGCGACCTTGCGGCCGCCCGTGAGCGCCTGGAGGCCTGGGGCCGTCCCATCGTCCTGCTGTGCACCGACGCCGCCGCCCTGGAGCGCCTGCAGAAAGAAACCGCCGAGGGCCGCTACGGCACCCTTCCTTCCACCATCATACTGGGTCTGGACACCCACGGCATCCGCCGCGCCATCGTCGCCGACCAGAAACTCTCCGGTGAAGGCCGCCTGCCCCTCGTCGTCGTGGCCGACAGCTTCAACCGCGTCTTCTTCTGCTCTGAAGGCTACACCATCGGCCTCGGAGACCAGCTCGCCACCCTCACCGGCCGGCTTTAACCTCCGAGGGGTGCACCGAGAAGTGCACCCCTTGCGTTTCTCTTTATCGCTAACAACCTGATTGTCTGGTTGTTGTAGATATAGGGGTGCACTTTCCGGTGCACCCCTTGGTGTGTTCAGAGGGAGGCGATGCGGTGGCAGATGTCGTCCCAGGAGTAGAAATGCCCGTTGATGGCGGGGAGACCTTGCAGGGGGACCGGGCTGCCGTTCAGATACGGAAGGACCAGGATGTCGCCGCTTTTTTTGTGCCGATAGAACACCCACTCAAAGTGGCCCGCCATGGGGGTCTGGTAACAGTTCCATGTAAGGGGCAGGTCTTCCGCTTTTTCCGGAACGATTCCCAGGTCCCCGGCCTGCAGCAGGTGCAGGATGGCCAGCAGGCAGGTGTCGTGGCCGAACCGCAGCCGGACGGTGGGATGGCCGGCGGCCAGGTCTGCCCGGGCATCGGCCGCCATCTGGCGGAGGATGGGTTTGAACTTGTCGCCATCCAGCACGCTCCACTCGAAGAACCCGTAGTTGATGGCCTGGTAGAAGGCGAACAGTTCCTTTTCCGTGAACAGGTCGTCTACGGCCGGTCCGTCGCCCGTGCAGGCGAGCCCTGAAATGAGGTTGTACAGGGAGCCGCAGTAATTTTTAGGGGAAGGTATGTGGCGGCGTATATAATCCGTGTCTTTGAAAAGACGCAGGAGAATGCTGTCGGCCATGGAGGCGCTGACGGCTGCGTCCAGCATTTTATCGTAGGAAAGGTCCCAGGGGGAGTCTTTTTTCTGCGTGGGCGTGTAGTTGACATTGGCTTTGTCGCCGGGGTTCACCTCGTCCAGCAGGGTGCGGCTGGTGACGGCGTACACCTGCAGGCGCGGGTCGGCGTCTTCCAGACCTACCGAGAAGGCCGCCATGCTCATCATGCAGCGCTGGGAGAAGCTGGAACAGGCAGTGATTTCAGCCTCGGGAGAGACGACGGAAGGGAAGGCGTCGTGTAGCAGGTGGGCATTCCGGAACTGCTGCTCCCAGCCCAGGCGGGATAGTTCGCCGCGGTGGTCAACGCTCCGGCGAGCATGGATTTCCAAGCGCTCGCAGACGCTTTCTCCCAGCGGAGTGAGGGCTCCGTCGGAACGGCCGTCCAAAAGGGGCTCCAGAGGCTTCAGATAGGCGTTTTCGGAATCCTGGTAGCGGGCCCCGTGCCGGCTGTAATGACTGATGGCCACTGGCCGATACCCTTTGGGCGCGCGCACCTTTTCATAGGCCGGGAAGTCGTACATGCGGTATACGCCGTACCATTTCCCGTCGGCAGGGACCTGTCCGTCGGCGCACCAGGCGGCGCAGACCAGAAGCAGACAGAGCAGCAGCGTCTTTTTCATCGGGCAATAATCTCCAGAAGATTCGTATAATATGCCTTCAAGCAGTCCCAGCGGTAGTAGGGACCCGTTTCTCCAGGCACGTTCACCCGGACTTCCCGCTCGTTCAGGAACAGGTGCACCAGCACCTCACCGGCAGCGTTCCGATAGAACACCCACTGGATATTGGCCGCCATGGTGGTAATGCGGTAGTCCTGCCACACTTGTGCCATCCGGTCGGGGTCGTCGCATACGTCAGACGCTCCTTCCAGTTGCATCAGAGCCGCCAGCGGCATGATGCCCTCGCCGTGGCCGAAGCGGAGGTCCGCGCGGACCGGCCCGCCGGAAACAGCTTCATCGGCCCGCTCCAGGAAGTCTTTCAGAAGGGGCGCAGCGATACCCGGTGCCAAAACCGGCGCCAGAGCCGACGGCCCTTTCCGCATATACTGTTCCATGTTTCCGATCTGCCAGAGGACAAACAGGTCTTCTTCCGGGAAGAGGTCGGTCAGGGAAAGTCCGGCCCCGTAGGCAGGGAGGATTTTGGCCAGGCTGTACAGGTCGCGCACGAAGCGCCGGGCCCTTCCGCCGTCGGCCTTTCCGTCGAAGACGTCGGCGCTGCGGAACAGGCGGTACACCATCCGGTCGCTATGGAAGTGTTTTTCCGTCCAGCGGTCGCGGACCGCTCTCCAGTGGCCGTTTTCATAATATTTCCTATAGTTGGGGGTATAGTGGTTCAGGACGGCGTTGGTGCGGTCCCCGGCCTCGTGGACAATCCGTGCCTGAGGGCAACGGGAGCGGATCTCCTCACAGAAAGAAGCCATGCTCAGCAGCACCCGGGCCGACGTAGTGGAACGCGCGGTAATAGGTATGTCCTTCCCCTGGAATACCTCCGGATAAGCGGACAGCATCCGCGCGGCAATCTCGCGCTGCTCGCGCTCCCCGACGGGTGTCAGATCTCCGGATCTGTGCCGGGAAAGGCTGTCGGCCACCTGTATCCGGCAGTAGGCCGATGTGCCCAGCGCGGTGAGAACGCCCAGGGAGTCGGCTTTGCGGAATACTTTCAGGAGGCCGGCGCACAGGTCTTTGGAAGTATGGAAACGCGAGCCATGTCGGCCGAAGTGGCTGATGTAGAAGGGTTTGAATCCTTCCGGCGGGGCTGTCACTTCGCCGGGTGCATATTCATACGGCGAGGAGGAACCGCCATATCGCAAAGGGTTCTCCTGCAACTCTTGCCGGATATTCCGGTCCTGGCCGGAAAGACTGGCGGCGGCGACAAGCAGCGCGGCCGCGAAACAGATCAGACGTCTCATTGGGCAACAATCAGATATCGGCCCGGAGCAAGGGTCAGGGCCTGGGTTCCTTTAATCGTCTTGACAAAGACCTTCTGTCCGTCCTGGATGGAATAGACGGCCGATGCCCGCTCTTTCCAGCGCTCCAGCAGAATGCTGACCGGATGAGGGACCGTGCTGTCCAATTCGGTGACGGGCGTGACGCCGTCCCCTTTGGCAAACGGGTCGCCCACGACGGTGACGTCCGGCATCAGTTCCACGGACAGGCCCTCGTCGGTTTCGTCGATGAAATACAGGCCGTTTCCGCCATAAGAGACCAGCGGGGAATTCCCGATGCCGCGGATATGCCGGACAGTGGGAGAAGGCGTGATGCCGCTCCAGCCGGATGCCGTTTCTCCGGAAGTGCAGTACCAGGAAGCGTCGCTGTAGACGGCGGCGTTATGCTCCCGCGAAATGCACCACCCCTCGCCGGCCATCTCATCTGCAAACGTCACTTTCTGTGCCGACGGGGTGTTTTCGAAAATTTTCCTGGCCACCATGAACGATGCGGCCTTCCCGGGCGTGGTGCGGAGGTTCAGATAGTGGGAACCGCCTGAGGTACAGGCGATTTCTGCGAAGGTATAGGTCCACATGGTGGCGGCCTGCGCCCGGTGGGAACGGAACAGGAGCGCCTGAACGGGATACATCCAGGCACTCTGGTTGAAGAAAGTCTCGAATTCGTACACCGTGACGGCTTTCCCGGCAAACTCCGGATCCAAAGTCCAGCCATAGCCGTCTTTCAGGGTGGAATAGCGGTTGAACCAGTCGGTGAAACTCTTGCCGGTGAAGTCGTACCGGTAGTTGCTGTAGTCACGGGCAACGTCGTCCTGACCCGGATAGTTGCAGAAGGCCACCAGATTGGCCTTGGAGGCCGCTATGCCGGCGAAGATGTCGGCGTTGCCCCGGCGGAAGCGGTGCCAGTTTAGGCCCCAGCACACCGGATGGGCGTCGCCGCAAGCCCGCAGGAGGTCCACCATCCCGTCCACATACTCCCGTACGGTCTCTTCCCGGTACTGCGCATAGGCTTTCTCGGAGTCGCCGGTTTTCTTCGCCGCCAGCCAGTCGTCATAGGCCTGGGCATACGGCGTGCTCCGAAGCGCTTCCCGGTCATACATTTCGGGCTCGTTGATCAATTCCCAGAAGGCAATGGACGGATTGTCCTTGTAAGGGATTCCGTTATAGGGGTTGGTCCGTTCCAGCAGGGCGCGGATATAGGTCTTTGTGCACTGGACGACGGCCGGGTCATGGATCCAGGTCCGGGAACCCTTCCCGGCCCAGGCCTTTCCGGGCCCGTCCTGCCCCATGTGATTCAGGAAAGCGAAACACAGGAATAGATTCCGCTTCCCGGCTTCGGCAACCAGGTGGTCCAGGGCATCCAGGTAGGCGGTCTGGACCAGATGACCCTCGGAGTCAGTGAAATCGGCCGGGGTCAGGTGGCAGCGGAGCAGGGTGGCCCCCAGTTTCTGGACATCGTCCAGGTTCCGGTCGGTGACGGCGTTGAGGGCGGCGCCGCTGCGCTCGACGCCTGCTTTGGCCAGCCGGTTTACTTCCCAGGACAGCGGGGTCTGAAAATTGACGCCCCACAGGAGGATTTCCCTGCCGTCCGGGCCATACAGGACACCGTCCCGGACTTGACAGAATCCGGTGGAAACCGGCGGGGCGGGAGTGTCGGTATTGCCGGAGGAATTGTAGCACGACAGGAGCAGGGCTCCGACGAGCAGAAGGACGGAGAATCTGAGGGTCATAGCTCAAGGATTTTAACTTCGAATCGTTGCAGGGTGACTTCCTGTGTCTTGCTCCCCGCTTGTATGGTGACTTCGTGGGTCTTGCTGTGTTTGTTGATGAGCATCAGGTGGCGGGAACTGGCCAGTGTCTCCACCCATTCCGAAGAGGAATTGCTTTCCACGATGGCGGTTCCCGGAGGAAAGCACTCGCGGAAAGCCTTGAATACATAAAAGGTAGGGAGCGGCTGGGCCCCGTCGGCCGTGTCAGTATGCGTGTACATGCCTTCCGGAGCAATCTGCTGGGTGTCCGTGCGCTCGCTGCCCTCGTCTTCCGGCTGCCATTTGTCCACAAAGGCAGCACCGCCAAGGAGATGATGACGGTACATGGAGGCCAGCCCGGCGGCTTCCACATCGGCCGCGAAATGGCCTTTCAGGCACTGGTTGTCCACCACCCAGACGGGGGTGTCCGGGAAACGGCTCTCAAGGATTTCCCGAACCTGGGCGTGCACCACACTGTTGAAGCCGGTGTATCGGAGCACTTCGTCCGGGGTGTAGGGCGTTGTGTCGCTGTTTTCCATCAGGTTCCGGTCGATGCTGAAGAAGTCCATGGCGCGGGCTTTTCCCAGGAATGCTTCCAAAGCCTTACGGTCCGACGCGCTGATACTCCCGTCGCAGGTGGCCATGTTGCGTCCTTTCGGAGACGACTCGATGTGCATAAACGGTCCGCCCACCAGTACCGCGGGCTGCACTTTCTTGAGAGAGTCGTAGACGGTGTTGTACAGGTCGGCGTAGTCTTCCAGCAGCCATCGGCCCAGGTCTTTGGACCAGTAGCCGCGGGTTTCGCTCCAGACGTTGACGGCGTAAATGTCCAGGTCCAGATCCCTGTAATGGCGCAGGAAGTCCGCCGCCATGTGGGCGAATTCCTCATACATGTCGGCGCGGGGAGCGGCGTCCACACCCTTGGAGGGGTCGTCGCGGCGCATCCACTGGGGGCATCGGCACAGGGTCAGGACCACTTTTTTGCCCAGGCGGCGGATCAGGCGCACCCGCTCGTCCAGCCGGCGGAAATCGTATGTGTCTTTGGACGGGTTGGTGTTGCCGGCGCCCCAGTCCATGGTAAACTGGCCGATACAGTCCACCCCTTCGCGGAGCATCGACTCGGCCCGGGAGACAGCCTGTGTGTTCTTGGGGTACTGGAATGTCTTATGGGTGAGGGTGGTGCTCAGCTGCAGGCGGGAGGTGGTCAGGACTCTGCCGGGAAAAACGCTGACAGAGACAGTGCTGCCCTTGGGCGGCGTCACCTCTTTTTCCGGTGCGGCATTCCCGCCTTTGCACCCTTGGGCGGCGAGGACAAGGACGGCGGCAGTCAGATAAGGAAACAGGTAACGCATGGAATCTCTTTTTTGCAAAGATAGGGAGCTTTTTTTGGGAAACATGCCCCGTATCTTTCAAAAAACAGCCCTCTGGGGGCCGATTTGAAAGATTTGTGGTAAAAAATGCAAGAAAAAGACAAATAGAAGCATCCCGCTCGCTGTAATTTTGTCCTTGAGATAAACTGACCACATGAAACCGCTTCTGTTTCTGCTTCTGCTGAACCTGCTTCAGGCAGCTCCGTCCCCGGGGGATGTCCCTTCCGTGGGCGCGCAGGTATTCATCGAGCCCGGCCAGACTCCTGCCGAGGTGGACCACTGGTTCTCCCTGCTGGAAGACCACGGCTTCCGTTATGCCCGGATCCGGATGTTCGGCACCCACATGCAGCGGGAGGACGGCAGCTGGGATTTCTCGTTGTACGACACGGCGTTCGAGTCGGCCCGCCGGCATCATATCCGCCTGTTTGCGACACTGTTCCCCCCGACGGACGAACTCACCGACGTGGGCGGTTTCAAATTCCCCTATGACCATGCCCATCTGGAAGAAGTGGGCCGATATGTGGACCAGGTTGTCGGCCATTTCAAGGATGCCGCGGCCCTCGATACCTGGGTGCTGCAGAATGAACCCGGCACCGGCCTCCTGAGTGTGAAAGAGACCCCGCTGTCCCGCGAAATCCGGGCGCAGTGGGAGCAGAGCCAGCCCCGCCGGGAACGGGACGGCTATCTGGAGGCCGATTTCTCCGATCAACGTTTTTTGGTTTATTATACTAGTTGGTATTTGGATTGGCTGTCGCACCGGGTTCAGCGCCTGGACCCGGTTCATGGGCGCCATATCAATCCGCACCAGGTGCTCTCGACGTTGCCGGAGTACGACTTCCGTGCCCTGCTGCCGCTGCTCACCTCGATGGGCCTTTCGCTGCATTATTCGTGGCATTTCGGCTGTTTCACGCGGCCGGAGTATCCGCTGGGTGTATCCATGATGACCGGTGTCATTGCGGCCCAGTCGGCCCCGCTGCCGTTCTGGGTGACGGAATTTCAGGGCGGGAACGTGACCGCCAGCGGCAACACCGTCCTCTGTCCTACGGCCGACGAGGTGACCCAAAGCATCTGGACGGCCGTCGGGGCCGGCGCTTCCGGACTGATGTTCTGGACCCTGAATCCCCGCCGTGCCGTGCGGGAAGCGGGTGAATGGGCCTTGCTGAATTTTCTGGATGAGCCTTCCGACCGGATGCTGGCCGCCGAGGCGGTAGCCCGCTGCCTGCAGTCACGCCCGGACCTCTTTTCAGATGCCGTTCCCGCTCCTTCGCGGGTCAGTATTCTGTATGACCCGCAGGCGCTTTGGGTCCAGCGGCTGAATGCCCAGGCCCAGCCGGATTCCCGGAATGAAGGCCGGGGAAAAGATGCGGTTGTCCGCTCCATGGCCGCCGCATACGGGGCCGTCACCACCCTGGGCATTGTCCCTGAAGTAACCTCTCTGGACCGTTTCGACTTTTCCCATCCGGAAGGGAAGGTGGCGATCCTTCCCCATATCATCTGTGTCTCCGCTTCCTGGTATCCCCGGTTGAGGGCCTTTGTGGAAGGGGGCGGAACCCTGGTCTGGACCGGTCTGACCGGCTTTTACGATGAAAAAATGCGCTGTGCTTACCCTGGCGGCGGTCCCCTGCAAGACGTGTTTGGCGCGCAGCTGCTGGAATGGAAAGCCGTCGGGGATGACGCGTCGGTGGGTGCATCCCTGAAGACCCATCTCTGGAAAGGTTATCTCCGTCCTTCGTCGGCCCGTACTCTGCTGTCCGATGCCGACGGGGTATATGCCACCGAAAACAACTTCGGGAAGGGAAAAGCCGTCTGGCTCCCTTCAGCGGTGGATCTGGGCTGCCGATATGACGCTCCCGATGCCCTGACCGCATTCTATGGAACTATTCTGAAAGACAAAGAGTTGGTGCCGGTCCGGTTTGTAACACCGGCTCCGGGCGTGCTCATGCGGACGCTCGTGAGCGGACGGAACCTGGTGACCATCCTTGTCAACAAAAGCGGGGCCGAGGCTTCCGTTCTGCTTGAAACAGCCGCCAAAGCGCCGGCCATCGTCTTCCGGAGCGCTGCCGGTACGGTATCCGGCCATACTGTGACTCTGGGTCCGGAAGAAACCCTTGTATTGTCTTGGAAACGTTAATCTAATCTTATTGCATATGAAACAAAGACGAAACCATCTGGCCCGGGCGGCCCTGGTCTTCCTGTTGGGAACGGCCCTGCCCGGTCAGGCGCTCGCTCAGGAGGAATCGGTGGCCGATTGGATGGCCGGCCGGTTTGCCGGCGTCCAGGTTCTTCCTGACGACGGCGCTCCCGGAGCCTCGTTCTCCGTCCGAATCCGGGGCCTCAGAAGCTTCCGGGGTGACACGACGCCGCTCTATGTCCTGGACGGAATCATCTTGAATGCCCCTTCCGCCGACGCCGGCCGCACTTTCTGGTCGGATGCGGAAGATCAGCAGGCGCTCCAGAGCATGCTGGATCATATCAATCCGGCCGACATCGAGCGTGTAGAAATCCTGAAGGATGCCGACGCCATCGCCCGCTACGGCAGTATGGGCGGTAACGGCGTCGTAATCATCACGACCCGTCACGGCCAATCCGACGGACGCGACATCCAGTGGAAGTCGGCCCTTTCCGTGACGGACGGACTGGCCCTGTCGCACCGCCACCATGTGTCTTTTGCCGGCGGTGAAAAACGCAGCGGCTACTATGTGTCGGCCGGGTACAACTCCCAGCGGGGAAACCTGAAGGGAAGCGCGCTGGAAACGGCATCGGCCCTGGCGAAGTTCGACCAGGGATTCGGCCGTGACAGCCGGTTCGGGATGTCGCTGGCGCTGGGTCTCCGGAACAACAGCATGGTGATGGCCACCTCTCCCTGGGGCAGCAATTCGATGGTGAAAGCGGCCTGGAAAGTGTCTCCGCTGCCTTCGGAGGCCCCTTCCGTCTGGGCCGACGCCTATGACGACAACAGCACGCAGTATTCCGTGAGTCCGCACATGGAAGCGGACTTCGGCCTGGGTGCGGGATTCCGCTTCAAGGCCGACGCCGGGATGGATTTCCGCAGCAAGACCCGCTACCGCTGGGTCGGGGCCGACCTGGCCCGTGCCGCTGCCGTCCGCGGTGAAGCCGGCCAGTCCAATACGGCCGCCGTGCGTTATTCGGCCCAGGCTTTCCTGAGCTGGGAACGGGAGGCGAACGGCCATCATGCCCATATCGCTTTCGGCGGCGGTGTGTTCGGCACTTCGTTCCGCGAGTACATTTATGAAGGAACCACTTTCTTCAGCCAGCTGCTCCGGGCGCCCGGCATCAGCATCGCAGAGAAAGTGGCCCCTTACCGCCATCTGCAGGAAAGCCAGCTGAACGCCTTCATCTCCACGCAGATCCAGTATAACTACAAGGAACGCTATTTTGCCGGGCTGGGCTTCCGCACGGAACGCCAGCTGGGCTACGACTCCATCTTCGGGCAGACGGATGTGTATCCTTCCGTCCGGGTGGCCTGGGACATTGCGAAAGAGGATTTCTTCCCGGAAGGCCTGCAGACCCTGAAGATTCACTATGACTACGGCTGGAACGGCACGCACGAACTGCTGCCCTACGGCTATGACCCCTATTATATCTTCAGCGCCGACCCGGCTCTTCCGGCCGACGAGCTTGCAAACTACTACCACCTTCGCTGGCGCAATCTGACCCGTCAGCACGACCTGGGTCTGGAAGCCGGTCTTCCTGACGGCCGCCTGGACTTCGGGCTCACGCTGTATCAGATGCGTTCCGCCGACGAGGTCCGCTATCTTCGCCAGGTCCCTTCCGAGGAGCCCCAGAAGGTGTTTTCGGATGAGGGCGGCGTCCTGAACAAAGGTGTCGAAGTGTCTGTGAAAGGACTTCCCGTGAAGAAGGAAAACCTGCGGTGGAGCATCGGCGCCGTCGTCGCGTACAATCACAATGAAATCCTTTCGACCGGAAGCGGAGAAGACATCTTCGGCCATTCCGTTGGCGTACTGGGCGGTAATCCGCTCGTCGTTACCGTGGCCCGTCCCGGGGAGCCCGTGGGTTCCTTCTACGGATACAAGTCCCAGGGCACGGTGGGTCCCGAGCATACGCTGCTCTCCCCGGCTTTTCAGGGGAACCGGCTCCGGGAGGGCGATGTGAAATTCATTGACCAGGATGGCGACGGCAACGTCACCGAGGCCGACCGGACCGTTATCGGCAGTCCGCTGCCCAGCGTGGTGGCCGGCTTGGAGAGTGAACTGAAAGTGGGCGGCTTTACCGCTTCGGTGGTGCTGGACGGCGCTTTCGGCTTCCAGGTAGTCCGTCTGGAGAAATTCCTCACCGATCCTTCCGTGGACCTCGCCGCCGCACGGGGCGTTGAGGTTTTCTCCTCGCGCCTTTTGGAAGACGGCTCGTATGTCCGTCTGGCCAACCTCTCACTCGGATACGAACTTCCGCTCCGGAGGATGCCGTGGATCAAGTCTCTTTCCGTGACGCTCGCGGCCCGGAACCTTCTTACGCTGACCCGTTTTTCGGGATCGGCTCCGTTTGTGAACAGCTACGGGCTGGATGTGACGCGCCTGGGGATTGACAACGGCGCATATCCTGCCTGCAGGAGCTTCCTGCTTGGTTTGACCCTCAGATTTTAAAACAGAAAGTGATGAAAAGCAAGAAAACGATACAGGCCTTGTGCCTGATGCTGGTGACTTGGATGGTGTCCGCCGTCTGCCTGTTCGCACAAGGCGGCCGTCAGACGGTTTCCGGCAGGGTGGTCGACGAAAACGGCCAGGCTGTCTGGGGTGCAACCGTCTCTGTCAAAGGTACTTCCAACGGAACCATCACCGACCGTGAAGGTCTTTTCTCCCTCCAGGTTTCCGGTTCGGCCGCAACTGAGCTGGAGGTCCAGTGCCTGGGATATGACACCGTGACCCTTTCCGCCGCTCCCGGTGCGAAGAACCTCAGCGTGGTCATCCGCGAATCTACGGAAATGCTGGACGACGCCGTAGTCATCGGCTATGGTACCGTCAAGAAAAGCGATATGACCGGTTCGGTCTCCTCCGTGAAAATCGACCAGGTGCAGGCTTCCCAGTCCGCCACCTTCGACAAACTTCTGCAAGGCCGTGCCGCGGGCGTCCAGGTGACGTCGGCCAGCGGTGCGCCGGGCGGAGCCGTGAACATCAAAATCCGCGGTACCAGCTCGTTCAACGGCTCCAGCGAACCCCTCTATGTAGTGGACGGCATCATCCTGAATCCGGCTTCTCAGGACGTTTCCAACCCGATTGGCTCCACCGGTCAGGAAGCCCAGAATGCCCTTACCTCCATCAATCCGAACGATATCGCCAGCATGGAAATCCTGAAGGATGCGTCGGCTACGGCCATCTACGGTTCCATGGGAGCCAACGGCGTGGTGCTGATTACCACCAAATCCGGCGTTTCCGAGCGTCCGAAGCTGACCTTCTCCAGTACGCTGGATTTCAGTAAGGCATACAAGAAACACCGTCTGCTGAATTTTGACGAGTTCAAGGAGTACGCCGAGGCGGTGGGCTACACCATCAAGGATCCCGACTATCTGGTGCCCATGGACTGGCAGGATTATACGCTCCGTACGGCGGTGAGCACGAACAACCGCATCACCGTGAGCGGAAAGACCAAGGCCTGGAACTACTATGTGGCCCTCGGCTATCTGAACAACCAGGGTATCCTGAAGAACACGGGCGTCACCCAGGGCGACCTCCGAATCAACCTGGACCGCCGGGTGGGCCAGTACCTGAAACTGGGTCTGAAGAGTTCCCTGACGGAACGCTCCAACGCCATGACCCAGGGTACCGAACCGGGCGGAACCCAGAACGCCACCCGCGCCACCAACATGCTCCGTCAGATGCTGGGCTCCAAGCCTTACCTGCTGACGGAAGGGGCCGAAGACTTCGAAGAAGACGCTCTCCGCGGTACGGATATCTGGCTGAAGAATTACGACGACAACGCCCAGGAATACCGTGCCAACGTCGCCGTCTATGCCGACGTCAAAATCACCGACGCCTTCTCGTTCAAGAGCACCTTCGGCACGGATTACCGTTACAAGGAAAGGATGAGATGGTACGGCGAGAAGATCGACAATGCCCGCAACGGCCGCGGCGGCTTCTCCAGCCTGAATGCGTTCCGCTACAACTGGGACAACGTCCTGTCTTTCAACAAGACCTTCGGCCGTCACCACCGCGTGAATGCGACCGCCGGTATCTCCACGACGTTCTATTCGGTGCACAACCACACCATCGACGCCCAGGACTTCCCGGACCATACGTTCCGTGCCCACGGCATCTACCAGGCCCGTACCCAGAGCCCTTATTACTCTGAGGAAGAAAGCTCGCTGATGTCCTACTTCCTGCGCGGCATCTACAGCTACCGCGACCGGTATGTGCTCACCGCCACCATCCGTGCCGACGGTTCCAGCAAGTTCTCCCCGGAGAACCGCTACAGTTTCTTCCCGTCCTTCGCCTTCGCCTGGAATGCCAAGAAAGAGCGTTTCCTGAAGAATGTGGATGCCATCTCCACCCTCAAGTTGCGTCTGGGATGGGGCATGGTGGGTAACCAGGGTGTGTCGCCTTACCAGACCCTCACCGTGTATAACAGCATCTGGATGGCTTCTCCGGAAAGCAATTATACCGTGAATCCGAACGGTGAGTACCAGATTGGCATCAAGCCTTCGCTCCTGGCGAACAGCGGCCTCAAGTGGGAAACCACCGAGCAGTACAACGCCGGTCTGGATATGGGTTTTCTGAAAGACCGCATCAACCTCACGGTAGACTACTATCAGAAATACACCAAGGACCTCCTGCAGTCCATCTCCATCCCGCCCAGCACCGGTTTCGCCTCCATGTGGGTAAACCGCGGCCAGATTAACAACACGGGTGTCGAGATTGCCCTGGACGGCGTTCTGGTGGATACCCGCAACTTCTCCTGGACCCTCGGCGGGAACATCTCGCTGAACCGGAACACCATCGTGGACATCGGCGTTCCCGAGTCTCAGTGGGGTTCGCTTGTGGGGTCGGCCTTCCTGGGGTCCGATATCGGCAACGATGCTACGTATTTCAAGATGCCGGCGAATATTTTCATGGAGGGACAGCCTTTCGGCAAGTTCTTCGGTTTCAAGACTGACGGCATCGTCCAGCAGGAAGACGTGGACCGCGGCGACCTGCCCACTTACCGGGGCAAGACGCTGGTGCCCGGTGACGTCAAGTACCTGGACCAGAACGGCGACAACAACATCACCGATGAGGACAAGACCTTTATCGGCGACCCGAATCCCGCCTTTACCTACGGTTTCACCACGGGCCTCCAGTACAAGGGATTTACGCTGCAGGCCAACTTCTACGGCGTGTTCGGCAACCAGATCGTGAACGGCAACCTGATGGCCGAAAACGACACTTCTCCCGCCAACCCGGGACAGAACATCAATAACATCCGGGCCGATGCGTTCTACAAAGCATGGACGCCGGAGAATACGGACACCGGCTACCCCCGTCTCAGAAGCACCACCAACGTGGGCGACTTCACCGACCGCCTGGTCGAGGACGGCAGCTACCTGCGCATTTCCAGCGTTTCCCTGGGTTATACCCTGTCCCTGAAGAAAGTCCGCTGGATCGAGAGCGTCCAGTTCAACGTGACTGCCCGCAACCCTTATGTGTTCACCCGCTATTCCGGTTGGGATCCTGACGTGAGCAGTTACACCAACGACAGCAAGCGTGTGGGTATCGACTGGGGCTCCTACCCGTCGGCCCGTGCATGGGTGCTGGGTGTAGTATTGACCTTTTAAGTGAGCGTGCTATGAAAAGAATCATCAAAAATACCATTCTGACGGTCCTGGTGGCCCTCGCCGCCGTCTCCTGCGGGAAATTCCTGGAAGAGCACCCGGCCACACAGTTCAGCCGCGACCAGGCATACGCCACCGACGAGAGCGCCCAGGCTACGGTGAACGCCTGCTACGCGTACCTGTCCAATTACCGGCTGTACGGGCAGAAACTCCAGATTGTCCTGTGCGGCAGCGCCGGCACCATGTCCATCGGCAACACTACGTCGCAGTATCTGGTGGACCTGGCCAGCCTGGATATCCAGACCAACAATTCCGCCGTGGAAGACGTGTACAGGGGGTCTTACCAGACCATCAACGCCATCAATGACGTGCTGCTGAATCTTCCGGAACATGAAACCGTGAGCGAAGCGACCCGCACCCGCCTGCTGGGCGAATGCCATTTCCTGCGGGCGGTGGTGTACTTCAACCTGGTGCGGATGCTGGGCCCCGTTCCCTATGTGGACACGCCGGCCACCAGCATCGAGGGCGCCCACAAAAAGCGCGCGCCCATCAGCGAAATCTATGAGCTTATCCTCTCCGACCTGAACGATGCGTGGGAAATGATGGCCGAGCCCGGTTCCCAGCCCAAGGGACGTCCCCACAAATGGGCGGCCCGGGCCTATCTGGCCAAAGTCTACGTAGCCCTCGCCTGCATCAAGGAGCATCCCGACGACCCGTTCGACGCTTCCTGGATTGAAGAGTCGGCCCAGGCTCTCTGGCAGAAGGCTTACGATGAGTCGAAGGCTGTCTGGACCGACGGCGGCTATTCCCTCGAGGGTAATTTCGCCGACATTTGGAAGTGGGACAACAAGTACTGCAAGGAATCCATCTTCGAACTGGAAGAGAACAAAGTGACCGGCAGCTGCTCATTCATGTACCACTACCTCCCCGGCTACTGGGAAGGCGTTCCGCTCACCTCCTCGTCCAACAACTACGGCCGTATCCGGGCCCTTCGCGAAAGCTGGGACCTGCACCATGACACCTATCCGGGCGACTGGCGCATGGACGTGACCTACATCGACTCCCTCTATTACCGGAACACGGCCACTTCTTCCAACCCCGGCAAGCTGTACTATACCTATCCTTACACCATGGACAATATCCCTGTCGGGGCATCGGCCTCCGACCTGTCCACTTCCGAGGAACTGCCCTACATCAAGAAGTACGTCGATCCGAATTTCACGGCTACGGACGCCAATGTGAACGTAATCGTGCTGCGTCTGGCCGACGTGCTCCTGACCCTGGCCGAGTCGGCCAATGAGATCGGGAAAACCTCCGAGGCCATCCAGTACGTGAACCGCCTGCTGCTGCGGGCCCGGAAGACCGACGAAGGAATCCGCACCGTCCCTGCCGACTGGCCGCTGACCCTGTCCCAGGCCGAGGTGCGCGACCGCATCATGAACGAACGCCTGATTGAGCTGAAGGCCGAGTTCACCGAGTGGTTCGACAACCGCCGCCGCGGAACCGACCACCTGCTGGACATCATGACCATCCACAACAACCGGATCACGGGCCTGTCGAAGAACAGCACCTACGACTACTTCTTCACCCTTACCCGTGAAAATGCCCGGAAGAATCTCCTGCTTCCGTTCCCGCTGGCCGAAATATCGACCAACAACAATATTACGGAAGCCGACCAGAACCTCTACTACTAGTCCATGACAGAAAAACCAAGAGCCATGAAAAAGACAATCATCGCGGCTTCTGTCCTGCTTGCAGCGGTGCTTTCCTGCACCAAGGAAGCCGACTACTACAATGCCTCCCGGACGGAGCCGTCCGCTTCCTTTGACGAAGGGTCGCTGGAAATGGACGGAAAGGCCGAAAACGCCACCATCCGCATCAACACCAACCTCTGGTGGAAGGCGCATGTCCGCTATAACGCGGGCGACAGCGGAAACTGGGTCACCCTGGATCCGGACCACGGCTACGGCAACGTGGAAATCCACGTTACCCTGAGCCGCAACTACGGCAATGCCGACCGTCAGGCCATTGTTGTGGTGGAGGGCGACGACAAAAACACCTCTTTCAGCCGGGAATTCACCCTGGTCCAGAAAGCCTCTTCCTCCTATGTGGAAATTGCCGAACTGGACGGGAATGAGCTGAATGTCCCGATTATCCACAGCGTGAATACCCTGTCCGTCAAGGCCAACAACGACTGGACTGCCCAGAGCGACCAGCCCTGGTGTACCCTGACCGGCAGCGGTGAACGCGGCGACGGAACGCTTCAGGTAGACTGCGCCGTGAACACCAGCGGTGCCAAGCGCAGCGCCACCATCAAGATAGTCTCCAAGACCGACCCTTCCGTGTCGGCCACCGTACGCGTTGTGCAGGATGACGTTTTCGCAGCCACCCAGCTCACCGTGGACAAGCAGCCCGGTGTCTTCCGGGCCTCGTGGACGCCTGTTGTCGGCGCCGCTTCCTACCAGATCCTGGTTCAGAAGGTGGACGGCACCGAGGAGGTGATCGAGGCCGGGGCGGAAACCGCCGTCGACCTGGCGGCCGCTCCGCTGTTTGCCACGCCCGAGTATGCCGGTTATGTGGTCCTGAAGGTCAAGACCCTGTCGGAAGACCCTTCCGTTTTCTCCGTGAGCGAAGGGGTGGAATCCAACAGCCACTTCACCTCCGGGAAAGGCACCTCCGACGCGCCCTTTGTCATCGGCGACAAAGAAAGCCTGCAGAACATCAGTGCGGCCAACAGCGTGCTCTCCGGCGCTTACTACAAGCTGGACTTCGATCCTTCAATGGACGAGTTCGAGCCGCTGTGCTCCAAGGACGATGCGTTTGCCGGCATCTTCGACGGTAACGGCAAGACCCTGTCCGCCTGGAAACCCACGGTGATGGCCGACGAAAACGCTGTCTTCGGCCTCTTCCGTGCTGTCGCTTCCGGCGCCGTCGTCCGGAATCTCAATCTGCAAGGCTGCGCCCTGTCGCTGACAAAGGGTGACGGGAAGGTCTCTTCCAGCGCCAACGGAATCGGCTTTGTAGCCGGCCTGAACGATGGTGAGATTGCCGACATTACCCTGACGGACTGCACCGTTTCTACGGAGGCGGGCACTTCTCCGCTGTACGTGGGCGGTATCGCCGGACAGAACACCGGCACCGTCACCGGCTGCACCACCATCGGCGGCCGAATCAGCGCTGCCGAAGACCGCAACAAGTCCGACGAGTTCAACGTGGGCGGTATCACCGGCTACAATACGGCCACCGGTACCATCCGGAACTGCGTCAACGGCATGGAAATCATCGCCATGAACATTGTAGGCGGCATTGCCGGCTACAATGACGGCAAAGTGCTTTCCTGCGGGAACAAGGGCCGGATTACCGCCAACTATTACTTCGGCGGCGTAGTGGGTTATGTAAAGACGACCGGCAAAGGCACCTTCCAGATCAAGGATTGTTACAACACCGGAACGCTGGTGATGGACGAGCCCGCCGGCTTCGGCCGCGGCGCCGCGTATGTGGGCGGCATCGTCTCCCGTATTCACAGCACCGGGAAAGCCGTGGACAGCTGCTTCAACAGCGGTGAAATCATCATCGGCACGTCAGTGTCCTCTTCCTCCATGCGTGTCGGCGGTATCGTGGGGCACATCAACAACACGGGTACCCTGAGCAACTGCTACTTCTCGGGCAAGGCCACCATCGCCGGTAAAGCCAACTTCGGCGGCATCGTCGGTGAATTTGCCAGCAAAGCCACCGTCGTTTCCAACTGCTACAGTGTCGGCACGGTGACACTGACCGACTCCTCCTCCGGCAACCTGAACGACGCCTTCGGCAGTGTGTCTTCGTCGGCCGTCATCAAGTCCTGCTATGCCCTCAGCGGAGGCGGTCACGCGTTCGCCGGCGGTTCCACTTCCAAGATGGGCGCGGAGTGCGGCTACAAGAGTGAAGCCGAGCTCAAGACCCAGTCCACCTTCGACGGCTGGGACTTCAGCGGCATCTGGGAAATCGGCGGCAGCTACCCGTATCCTCATCTGCGGAGCGTCGCACACCAGTAGGATTCTGTTCACGAAAAGACCGGCATCCATAGGAATGTCGGTCTTTTTTCGTAAGTTTGTTCCCGATGAGAAAACTTCTGGTCATATGGCTTCTGGCCGCCTGTGCGGTCTCCCTCCGTGCGGAGCGGTTCCACTTCGACAACCTGTCCACCGACGCCGGGCTGTCCAACAAGATGGTCCTCTCGATTGCGCAGGACCCGGACGGCTTCATCTGGATTGCCACCGCCGAAGGGCTGAACCGCTATGACGGGGCCGGTTTCCGCGTCTTCACCCACCGTCCCGGCGACGAAAAGAGCCTGGGGGCCTCCTGGGTGAACGATGTCTTTGTGACGGCGGACGGCACCCTTTTGGCCGCCACCGAGATGGGACTCAGCTGCTACGACCCCCTCACCGGCTCTTTTTCTGCGTATCCGGCAGTGAACGACAGCCAAGCCCTCCTGTCCACCCTCCGTTTCAAATGCGTGACGGAAGACGCTGAATCCATCTGGGCCGGCACGTCGGAAGGGTTGGTACGGATAGACAAGGCCAATGCTTACCTGTCGTTCGTGAAACTGTCGCCCACAGCGTCCGACGACCAGGCCAACGAAGTGAAAGATGTCCTGCGTGACTCCGGCGGCCGTCTCTGGGTGGCCACCTTTGACGGGCTGTACCTGTTCAACGACCGGGACTTCACCCACCGGCGCTTCGAAATCCGCGACCGCCGTAGCTATGACCAGACCAACAATTATGTCTCCTCCCTGTGCCAGTTCCCTTCGGACGGAGAGCACCTGTACATTGGCACGTCCAATGGATTGGCGGTCATGGACCTTTCCACCTATGCATGCCGATATTACCGTACCGAGACATCCGACCTGTGCAACAACGACGTCAAGTTCGTCTTTCCCTTCGACGAGAATCGTCTTCTGGTGGGAACGGCAGGCGGACTTTCCGTTTTTCAGTGCGAGGAAGGCTCCTTCGAGAATTATTCCAGTTCGCTGATCGACCGCACATCCCTGGCCAGCCAGATTCTCTGGTGCGCGTTCGAAGACCGCCTGGGCGAGTTGTGGCTGGGAACCAGCAACGGAATATCCAAGATGGACAAGAACCGTAAAAGCCTGGATTTCAGCCGGATTGTCTCCGGAAAAGACGACAACCTCAGGGACGTGATGGTAAGCGACCTGGTCTTTATTCCGGACGGCCACCTGTGGGTAGGAACGGCCGAGGGCATTTTGTCCTACAATCCGGACATGAAACTGGAAAAGGTTTATTCCCTGGGAAAGAGCGGCCTGCCGCACAACATGATCAAACGCCTTCTGCGCACGCGCAGCGGCCAGGTCTGGGTGGGAACCAACAACGGCATAGCCTGTTACCAGCCCCAGACCGACCGTTTCGTCACCGTGCGCCCGTCCCGTGAGGATATCAGCATCAAGTATGTCTATGACATGAAGGAGGATTCCGACGGGGATATCATCGTGAATATCAGCAACGGCCTGTGCATCCTTACGCCGCATTACAGCCGTTCCGGGATCCTCTCTTCCTACGAAACCCGCTCCGTCCGGATTGACCACATGATCTATTCCGGCAACACCGATGTCACCTACCTGGATACGGACCGCGAGGGACGCATCTGGTTCGGGACCATCAACGACGGCCTGTTCTCCTATGACAAGCGGACGGGGGTGATCGGCCAGTATATCTTCGAGAAGGACAATCCGTCCAGTCCTTCCAGCAACCGCATCTACACGCTTCACGTTTCCCAGGACGGATTTGTCTGGGTGGGAACGGACATGGGCCTGTATCGGCTGGACCCCCGGACCGGGAAATGCCGGCGTTTTTCGGACGACCTGGATCTTTCCCAGGCTGTCCGGACCATTACTTCCGACCCGGAGGGACGGCTGTGGATCTGCCTGCTGGACAAGGTCATCATGTACGACCCGGCGACGGACACGAAGATTGTCTGCGACGTTCAGCAGGACCTGGACTGTGACGAACTGGAGTACAACAGTTGCACCCAGCAGGACGGGAACCTGTATTTCGGCGGATATGGCGGCGTCGTTCGCGTAGACCCGCAGTCGGTCTCTATCCGCAGCGCCCGGGCACCCATGCGCATTACCGGCATTGAAATTCCGGGACGTGCCCCGCTGGATGATATTCCGTCCGACCGTCTGGTCCTGGGCTCCGGCGAAAATGCGGTGACGGTATCGTTCGCCCTGCTGGACTATTCCTCGGAACTGAACAACAAATACCAGTACCGGCTGGAAGGATTCGACACGGACTGGAAACAGACAGACGGCCACCTGAACCGGGTCTCCTATTCCAACCTGAGCCCCGGCCGATACCGTTTTGTGGTAAAAGGATACAATCCCGACGGTGTTTTCTCCGACGAAGTTTCCTTCCCATTCTGGATCCGGCAGCCCCTCCTTCTGCGTTGGTGGGCCATCCTGGGGATGGCGCTCCTGTTCCTGACGTTGCTGGGCATCGGTATCTGGCAGTACATTACCCACCGGAAACTGTCCCTGCAGCTGGATGCGGAGAAGGAAGAACGCAGCCGGGTGGAATCCCTGAATAAAGTGAAGATGAATTTCTTCACCAACATTTCCCACGAATTCAAAACCCCGCTGTCGCTTATTCTGGGACCGCTGGAATCGCTGATGGAGAATACCTCCGACCCGCATCAGCTGGTGCAGATGAAACTGATGCAGCAGAACGGGCAGCGCATGCTCCGTCTGATCAACCAGATTCTGGATTTGCGGAAGATTGACAACGAAAAGCTCACCCTGAACCTGTCTTCGGGCGACATGGTGGCTTTTGCCCGGGAAGTTTTTGACTCATTCCGTGAAAACGCCGTCCTTCGGAAAATGAATTACAGTTTTGAGGCCGACGGAGAAGTTTCCTGTCAGTTCGACAAAGACAAGATGGAGAATGTTCTGTACAATCTCCTGTCCAATGCCTTCAAATTCACGCCGGACGGGGGCAGTGTCACTCTCCGTGTTTCCAGGGCTGCCGGAAACGTCCGCCTGAGCGTGCAGGACAGCGGCCAGGGAATGACCGAGGCCGAGCAGGAAAAGATTTTCGACCGCTTCTATCAGGGTGCCGCCCGCAGTTATGAGAAGATCAGCAGTACGGGTATCGGTCTGGGCCTGACAAAGGATTTTGTGGAGCTCCAGGGGGGAACCATCCTGGTGGAAAGTACGCCGGGAAAGGGAAGCACATTCACGGTCACGCTTCCCGGAAGGATGCCCCAGGCAAAAGAGGACATGGCCGGAGAACTGGGAAATGAGCTGGAACGCTGTATTGTCGTGATTGATGACAACCCCGACATTCTCACCTTCATCCGGGTGAATCTGAGCGACCAGTACGAGGTGCTCACGGCCTCTTCTGCAGAAGAAGGCCTTGCCCTGGTGCGGGAAAACTGCCCGGACGTGGTGATTTCGGACGTCATGATGCCTGGAATGGACGGGTATGCACTCTGCAGCCTCCTTCGCCGCGACGAACTCACCTCCCACATCCCCGTCATCCTCCTGACCGCCCGGGACACCGAAGAAGACCAGGCCCGCGGCTACGAAAGCGGGGCCGACGGTTTCCTCTCCAAGCCCTTCTCCGTCAAGGTTCTCCGGGCCAAGATCGAGGTGCTCATCACTTCTCGGGAAAAACTCCGGCAGTACTATCTGGACCAGTTCCGGAACCCCGGTGCCAAACCGGCCTCCGACAGTGCGGACGACCGCTTCATGTCAACCCTCGTCAAGACCATCGAAGCCAACCTGGACAATTCCGAATACTCTGTCAAGAACCTCTGCGAGGATACGCCTTACTCCTATCTGCAGATTTATCGGAAGGTGAAGGCGCTGACCGGAATCCCCGTGAATGAATTCATCCGGAACCTGCGGCTTTCAAAGGCTGCATACCTGCTGGAACACTCGCAGCTCCGGGTGTCCGAAATCATGTACAGCGTAGGTTTCAGCACACATTCCTATTTCACCAAGTGCTTCAAGGACTGCTATGGGCTCACTCCCAAGGAGTACGCCCGGTCCAAACGGAAAAACGCCGTGGAGGAATAGCGCTTACGGCTGGAAACGGTATTCGAACTCCTGCTCCCCTTTGGCGTTGAAGGTGCGGATGAGGGCAGTTCCATCCCCGTAGGTGAAATCCAGGCGGCGGAGGTCGTCGTTTACCAGGATGGGGAAAGCATTGTTCATGGTCCCCGGCTCATAGAACAGGAATTCGTGCAGGTCGGCACTGATCATCAGGTCTATGCCGGCTTCGTTCAGCAGCGGAAGGAAGCGTTTGTGCAGCCAGCGCTGGATATAGAACCCCTGTTTCCCTTCCGGGTCGATCATCGGGACGTGGATGAGGCAGACTTTGACCGGTGCCTCCCGGAACGCGGACTCCTGCAAGGCCTTTTCGGCCCATTCGTATTGTTCCTGAAGATAGGTTTCATACACCTTGGCGCCGCTGTACACGGTGGATCGTTTTGTGTGGGTCTCTCCGCCGTCCAGCACCAGGCAGGCGACCGGACCTTCGCGGAAGGAGTAGTAGAAGGGGGCGGGGTCTTCGTTCGGGAATACGTCGGCCACCAGCTGGACGTTGTTGCCGCGTCCTTCGTGGTTGCCGCGGGCGAACAGCAGGGGAATGCCGGCAGGTAGGCTTCCCAGCGGATCGATGGCGTTGTGTACAAGCGAATCCAGCGTGTAGTTGGCCGCCGTCACGATGTCTCCGTTCAGAAACAGGAAATCCGTGGCCGACGAGTCCACCTGGCCGGCCAGGGCGGCGAACTGCTCCGTCCGCATGTGGATGTCGTTGAAGACGGAGAATCGGCAGGTTCCCTTTGCGGAATCAAAGGTGCGCGTGCTGTGCCAGGGGCTGGCGAAAGGATCGCCGAAGGTGGGATCGCGCGGATTCGTGTCGTCCACCACGGGAATGCCGCCTACCCGGTAGTGCAGAACTTCTCCGGGCGTGAGTCCGGTGATGCGGACTTTGTGCAGCCGGCCGAAAACCCGCCGTCCCGCAAAAGTCTCCCAAAGGGTAGTCCCGTCTTTGAGCTCCACAAAAGCCGTGGAGGGCTCGGCGGTGGTCCAGACCACGGTGAGGCGGTCTTCCCGGACGTCGGCCACCCAAGGACCGGAGAGGATGCCTCCTGCAAAGCAGTGCATACCGACAAGGAGGCTGGACAGAAGAAGCAGCAGTTTTTTCATGACACGCGGAGTTTATACAAAGATACTCAAAATCAGGCGTTTTTGAAACTGAGCGAAAAATAATTCGCAAAAAAAATAGAAATATCGCTTGCGATATAAATGATTTGTCGTATATTTGCATCGTGAACGATATAAAACACGACTATACTATGAATACACAGCTTTCTATCCAAATCCCAGGGTCTCACCAAACTGGCCTCGGGGGGGGTCTCGCCTTCGGGGCTGCCGCTCAAAACGAATGAGATATGGCAAGCATTTACGATTTCAAACCCCTCAGCAACAAGGGTGCGGAAGTGGATTTCTCCCAGTACAAGGGAAAGGTGCTCCTGATTGTGAACACCGCTTCCAAGTGCGGTTTTACCCCGCAGTATGACGGCCTGGAGGCCCTTTATCAGAAATACAAGGACCAGGGTCTGGTGATTATCGGCTTCCCCTGCGACCAGTTCGCCGGTCAGGAACCCGGCTCCAACGAAGAGATTGCCGAGTTCTGCCGCCTCAACCACGGCGTCACCTTCCCGCTTATGGCCAAAGGCGACGTGAACGGCGCCAACGCGCAGCCCATCTTCGAGTACCTGAAAACCCAGGCTCCCGCCGAGGAGTACGTCGGCCTTAAAGCCAAAGCGTCGGCAGCGCTGTTCAAGACCATCAGCAAGAGCGTCGAGAAGGACAGCGACATCAAGTGGAACTTCACCAAGTTCCTCGTTTCCCGAGACGGTTCGGCCGTGAAGCGCTTCGCTCCCACCACCGCCCCCGAGGACTTCGAAAAGGACATCCAGGAAATGCTTTAATCCCATGCACGAGGCCCTCAAACTGGAGAACCAGCTCTGTTTCCGGCTCTACACTGCGTCCCGGCTCATCACGCAGGCCTATTATCCGCTCCTGAGCGCGATCGGCCTGACATATCCCCAGTATCTGGTGATGATGGTGCTATGGGAGCAGGACTGCCTTCCGGTAAACGACATCGCCAAGCGCCTGTACCTGGAAACCAATACCGTGACCCCCCTCCTGAAAAGGATGGAGGCCGAGGGCTTTGTCTCCCGTTCCCGCTCCAGTGCAGACGCCCGCCAGGTCATCGTCAACCTGACCCCGAAAGGCCGGTCGCTGGAGAACCGGGCTTCCTGCGTGCCCCTGCACATCGGCAAGGCCATCATGTGCCAATCCTTGAATGCGGAATCGGCCCCGGCCCTTTTCGCCACCCTGGATGATATCATCTCCACCCTTTCCCCGGTGGCAACTGCGGGCCCTGCGGGGTCTGTGGGGTCTGAGGCCTCCGCGTTTCCCGTGGACAGCAAGTAATTGATACTCAGTCGTTTCCTGAAATCGCCTACGGCAAAAAGTCGCAGGCGATTTCTGTATCTTGCTGTGTGTCAGATGTTTAAGTGTCAGGGGCTATTTGACACCGAACAGGAAGACGGTGTGGCTGGAGTAGGTTTCTCCGGGGTGGAGGGTGGCGGAGGGCCAGTCGGGTTTGTTGGGGGTGTCGGGGTAGTGCTGGGTTTCCAGGCAGACGGCGCTGCGGAAGGGATAGGCGACACCTTTCTTGCCAACGTTGCTGCCGTCCAGGAAGTTGCCGGTGTACACCTGGATGCCGGGTTCGTCGGTGTAGACTTTGAGGTTGATTCCGCTTGAAGGGCACCAGAGCTCTGCGGCGACTTCCGACAGTTCGCCGTGGGTGTCGAGGACCCAGTTGTGGTCGTAGCCGTGGCCGTTGCGGAGTTGGTCGCAGTCAGAGCGGATATCCGCGCCGATACTCTTTGCCTCCGTAAAATCCATGGGAGTCCCTGCGACGGGGCGGATTTCGCCAGAGGTCATGAAGGTGCTGTCCACCGGCGTGAAGGCCGACGCATTGAGCCACAGGACGTCGTCCTCGATGCAGTGGGAGGCGGGGTCTCCGGAGAGGTTGAAGTAGGAGTGGTTGGTCATGTTGATGACCGTGGGCTTGTCGGTAACCGCCTCATAGGCAATCACTACGGCGTTGTCTTCCGTGAGGACGTAGGTGACGGTGGCGTTCACCGTTCCGGGGAAGCCGTTGTCGCCGTCCGGGGACGTAATGGCCAGTTTGAGGTGGGTTTTGTCGGCCTCCAGGGCTTTGTAGGCGCGGTATTGCCAGCCGGTGGGACCGCCGTGCAGGCAGTGGCCGAAGTTATTTTGCGGAAGCCGGTACGTAACGCCTTCCAGGGTGAACTGCCCGTTTGCGATCCGGTTGGCATACCGGCCGATGGCGGCGCCGAAGTCTGTCGCGTTGTTCTCGGGGTAATAGCTCCGGATGTTGTCGAAGCCCAGGACGACGTCCCTCAGCTGTCCTGCCTTGTCCGGGACCAGCAGCGAGACGATGCGCCCGCCGTAGTTGGTAATGCACACTTCCATCCCTTTGCTGTTGGAAAGCGTATACAGGGCGGTGCTGTCTGTGAGGAAGTTCCGCGGGTCCAGGCCGGATTGTGTGAGGGGGCTGCTGCAACCGGCAAGCAGGCCGAAAGCAGTGCAGGCAAAGAAAAACAGGCGTTTAAGCATACGGGTCAGTTTTATTTTTCCTCAAATATACTTATTTTTGTAAGAAGTTGCATAAAATAACTACTCAGTCTATATGGGAAACAATACCGAAAATCTTCAAAACATTGCTACCCAGGTGCGCCGAGACATCGTGCGCATGGTGACGGCCGCCAAATCCGGCCATCCGGGCGGCTCCATGTCCAGCGCCGACATCCTCACAGCCCTGTATTTCCAGGTGATGGACCACAATCCCGCCACATGGCAGCGGGACGGCAAAGGACAGGACCAGTTCATCCTGTCGGCCGGTCATCTGACCCCGGTGTACTATTCGGTCCTGGCCCGCTCCGGTTATTTTCCGGTGAGCGAGCTGTCCGGTTTCCGCAAGATGGGAACCCGTCTGCAGGGCCATCCTTCCGTGCGCAAAGGCCTCCCGGGCGTCACGCAGGCTTCCGGCTCCCTGGGCCAAGGCGTCTCCGTTGCCGCCGGCCTTGCCCTTGCCAAGAAAATGGACGGCGACAAACACCTTGTCTACGTCCTGTGCGGTGACGGCGAGTCCGAAGAAGGCCAGATCTGGGAAGGCGCCGAGTTTGCCGTCCACCACAGCCTCGGAAACCTTATCGGCATCACGGACTGGAACGGCCAGCAGATTGACGGCCCCGTAGAATCCGTCTCCGGCGGCGGCGACCTGCAGCTCAAATGGCAGGCCTTCGGCTGGAACACCATCACGGCCGACGGACACGACATGGAAGCCATCCTCACCGCCTTCGACAAAGCCAAAGAGATGGGGAAAAAGACCCATCGGCCCACCATGATCCTCTTCCAGACGGACATGGGCCACGGCGTGGACTTCATGGCCGGCACCCATAAGTGGCATGGAAAAGCCCCTTCCCCCGAGCAGTGCGAGGCCGCCCTTGCCCAGCTCCCTGAAACCCTCGGCGATTTTTAAAGACTAAGCTTATGAAAAAGTACACAGATACAGGAAAGAAAGATACCCGCAGCGGTTTCGGCGCAGGCCTTCTGAAAGCCGGACAGGCCGACGAGCGCGTCGTCGCCCTCACCGCCGACCTGAAAGGCTCCCTGAAGATGGACGCCTTTGCCGACGCCTACCCCGACCGTTTCATCCAGTGCGGCATCGCGGAAGCCAACATGATTGGCGCCGCCGCCGGCCTGGCCATCGCCGGGAAAATCCCCTTTGTCGGCTCCTTTGCGGAGTTTGTCACCGGCCGCGTCTACGACCAGATCCGCCAGGAAGTCGCCTACGGCTGCACCAATGTGAAGATTGCCTCTTCCCACGCCGGCATCACCCTGGGCGAGGACGGCGCCACCCACCAGACCATGGAGGACATCGCCCTGATGCGCGCCCTTCCCGGCATGGTGGTCGTGAACCCCTGCGACTACAACCAGACCGTGCAGGCCACCCTGGCCGCCGCCCGGTACGACGGTCCCGTCTACCTTCGTTTCGGCCGTCCTTCCGTTCCCAATTTCACCGACCCGGACCAGCCCTTCGAGATCGGCAAGGCCTATGTCATGAACGAGGGGAAAGACTTTACCGTCTTTTGCTGCGGTCACCTGGTTTGGGAAGCCCTTCAGGCTGCGCAAACGCTTGAAGAAGAAGGAATTGGCGTTGAGGTGGTGAACGTCGCCACCATCAAGCCCTTGGACGAGGAAACCGTCGTTGCCTCCGTGAAAAAGACCGGACGCGCCATCGTGGCCGAAGAGCACAACATGGCCGGCGGCCTCGGAGAAGCTATCGCCGGTGTGCTGGCCCGGCGCCTGCCCACCCCGCTGACCTTCCTCAACGGCGAGGACCGTTTCGGCCAGACCGGCACCCCGGCCGCCCTGATGGAACTCTATGGGCTGGACGCCGCCAACATCGTCCGGAAAGTCCGCGAAATCGTCAAATAAATGAGGAAGCTGATTCTCTGCCTGGCGGCCCTTGTGGCGGCCGGCATGTGGGAAATGCAGGCCCAGATCAGCGTGGGCGTCGGTATCTCCAGCCAGGGCTATACGATGCGTCAGGGGAGTGAATCCCATGGCGGTGCCGCCCTGGGCCTGTCGGCCGATTTCGAGGCCTCGTTCCGCCTGTACAGGAACTTCGGTGTCAGTGCCGGAGCGGCGCTTTCCGGCGTTGCGGGCTACCACTTCGCCGGCTCATCCAAAAACCTCGGGGAAATCTATCTGGACATCCCCATGCGGGCAAAGTATTACATCCCGCTGACGCACCTTGCGGAACTGTACCTGTTCGGCGGTGTGGTTCCGTCGGCCTGTCTGGTTACCCTGGATGCCCATGCAAAGGGAACCACCTCCAATTACGAGACCTACCCCACCCTCACGCATCTGGACCTGATGCTGGGCGGTGGCGTGGGCCTGGAGGCAGTGGACCACCTCCGCGTCACGCTGGGCTACGACTACGGCCTCCTGGACCGGGACACCTCCTCTTCGATCACCCTTCACCGGAGCAACCTGAAACTGGCCGTCTACTATATGTTCTAGTTTTTCGTAAATTTGTCATTCACAATCTATCTTCGATCCAATGTATAAAGGTTTCAGAATTCTGCTGCTAACGGTCAGTATCTTCTCGCTGGCCGTCGCCTGCAAGGCAAAACGCGACAATTACACGGTTATCATCTCCTTGGACGGAAGCCGCTGGGACTATGCCGACTACTACGACATGCCCTTCTTCGACTCTCTGGCCACGGTGGGCGTAAAGGCCCGCATGCAGCCGTCCTTCCCGTCCTCCACTTTCCCCAACCACTACACCATGGTCACGGGATTGGTTCCGGATCACAACGGCCTTGTAAACAACAGTTTCTGGGATCCTGAACGTCAGTATACCTACTCCATGGGAGACCAGGCGTGCCGTTACGACCCGCATTACTATAAAGGAGAGCCCATCTGGGTTACTGCCCAGAAACAGGGAGTAAAGACCGGCAATGTCTACTGGGTGGGTTCCGACATTCCCATCTGTGACACTTATCCTACATACTACCGCAAATGGGATGATGAGCCCCACTGGAACTTCGATGAGCGCGTAGACGAGATTGTCCGCCTGATGTCCCTCCCGGAAGAGGAGCGTCCCCGCCTGGTCATGGGATACTTTGACGAGCCGGACCACACTGGACACGTTTACGGCCCCATCGGCCCGGAAACCAAAGCGATGTGCGAACACTTGGACAGCCTGATGCATGCGTTGTACCTTCGCCTGAAGGCCCTGCCGCACGGAAAGAAGATTAACTTCATCCTGGCGGGCGACCATGGAATGACCGATGTCTCCCCGGACCGCTTCATCGCTTGGCAGGACGTGATTCCCGAAGGCTGGACCGAACGCATCATCGGCTCCAATCCCACCAGCATCTTCGCCAAGGAAGGCTATGCCGACAGCCTCTACAACCACCTGCAGGGCATTGAGCACCTGACGGTTTGGAAACACGGTGAAGTGCCTGAGTATCTGTGCTATGGTACATCCGACCGCCTGGGTGACATCATCGTAAGCCCGGACCTTGGCTGGACATTCAACCACAGCCCCCGCAGCGGCGGCGGCGCCCATGGCTTCGACTGCACCGAACCGGACATGATGGTGGCATTCCGTGCCATCGGCCCGGATTTCAAGAAGGGGTACGATGCTCCGTTCACCGAAGGGGAGGCCTCCTCTTTCCGCAACATCGACCTGTATCCCCTGCTTTGCGAACTGCTGGGCATCGAGCCCGCCCCCGTGGACGGCAAACTGGACCGCATCAAGAAAATCCTGAAATAAACTATGTCTAACCATTTTACGCTCCCTTATGAAGGCGGCCTCATCGAAAAAGGCCTTCCGGCCGGCATCCTTCATACTTATGAGAAAATCTGGACCCATGTCTACCCGGAATCCCGCCCTGCGTCCTACGCCATCGCCGATTTCATCGTAGACTCCATCAATGCCCACCGGGACGGCCTGTTCCGCCTGGGCCTCACTACGGGCGCGACCCCGACTTCCCTGTACAATGAACTGGCCCGCCGTTACCGCGACGGCAAGGTCTCCTTCAAAAACGTGGAGATTGTCTCCATCGACGAATACTATCCCTCTTCCAAGGACGAACTCCAGAGCCGCAACTACCGTCTGCACGAAGCCCTGCTGGACAAAGTGGACATCCTCAAGGAGAACATCCACATCCCGGACGGCACCGTGTCGCCGGAGGACCTGACGGCCTACTGCGCCCGCTTCGACACCATCGCCCGGGGACTGGACCTGCTGGTGATTGGCATCGGCGAACAGGGCCAGGTGGGTTTCAATGAGGCCGGTTCCAACGAAAAGACCCGCACCCGCACCGTCCGTCTGTCCTATCCTTCCCGCAAGCGCCAGGCCAAGAACTTCAACCACGACCTGGCCGCCACGCCGGACAAGGCCCTCACCATCGGCATCGGCACCATGCTCAGCGCCAAGAGGATTATCCTGATGGCCTGGGGCGAGGACAAGGCCCAGGCGGTCAAGGACATTGCCGAAGGCCCCTCCACGCCGGACTGCCCCGCTTCGCTCCTCCAGCAGCACGACCACATCTCCTTCTACGTGGACGAGACGGCCGCCAGCCTTCTGACCCGCAGCGTCGCACCCTGGCTGGTGGGTCCCTGCGATTGGACGCCCAAGTTCATCCGCAAAGCCGTGGTCTGGCTCTGCGAAACGGTCCATAAACCCATCCTGAAGCTCACCGAAAAGGATTATCTGAACAACAACCTGGGTCAGCTGCTGGAAAAAGTGGGCACCTTCGACAAGGTCAACATCGACGTGTTCAACGACCTCCAGCACACCATCACCGGCTGGCCCGGCGGCAAACCCAATGCCGACGACAGCACCCGCCCGGTCAAGGCCACGCCTTATCCCAAGACTGTCCTGATCTTCTCTCCGCACCCGGATGACGATGTGATTTCCATGGGCGGCACCTTTATCCGCCTGGTCTCGCAGGGACACAATGTCCACGTGGCCTATGAGACCTCCGGCAACGTCGCCGTCCATGACGATGTCGTGCTTCAGCACATGGACGCCGCTTTCCAGTTGGGCTTTGCCGACAAGTTCGACGAGGTCAAGAAGCTCGTGGAAAGCAAAGTCCCCGGCGAGCCCGAACCCCGTGCCCTGCTGGAGATGAAAGGGGCCATCCGCCGCAGCGAAGCCCGCGGCGCCGTGCGCTCCTTCGGCCTGAATGACAACACCAACGCCCATTTCCTGAACCTCCCGTTCTACGAGAGCGGCGGCATCAAGAAGAATCCCCGCACCCAGGCCGACGTGGACATCATCAAAAAGCTCCTGAGCGACATCAAGCCGCACATGGTGTTCATGGCCGGCGACCTTGCGGACCCGCACGGAACCCACCGTGTCTGCACGGAAGCCGCCATGGAAGCGATGGACCAGCTCCGCGCCGAAGGGGCCGACTGGATGGCCGACACCCACGTCTGGCTGTACCGCGGCGCCTGGATGGAGTGGGAACTGGGCCGCGTGGACATGGCCGTTCCGCTGTCCCCCGACGAAGTGGTGAAAAAGCGCCACGCCATCTTCCGCCACCTGTCCCAGAAAGACATTGTCCCGTTCCCCGGCGAAGACCCCCGCGAGTTCTGGCAGCGGGCCGAGGAGCGCACCTCCAACACCGCCCGCCTGTACGACGCCCTGGGTATGGCAGAATACCAGGCCATTGAAGTATTCCTAAAACTCTATTAGTCATGAAAGTCATTATCCGAAACAACGCCAAGGAAGGCTCCCTGTGGGCCGCCCATTATATCGCCGCCAAGATCAACGAGAAGGCCGCCCGCACCAGCGAGCCCTTCGTGATCGGCCTGTGCACCGGTTCCACCCCCATCGAGACCTATGCCGAACTCATCCGTATGGTCAAGGCCGGGGAAGTGTCCTTCAAAAATGTGATTTCCTTCAATATGGACGAATATGTGGGCCTGCCCGTGGAGCATCCTGAGAGCTATCACAGCTTCATGCACCGCTACCTGTTTGACCACATCGACGAAAAACCCGAGAACATCCACATCCTCGACGGCAACGCGGCCGACGTGGAGGCCGAATGTGCCGCCTACGAAAAAGCCATCGTGGACGCCGGCGGATTCGACCTGTTCCTGGGCGGCGTGGGCGAAGACGGCCATATCGCCTTCAACGAGCCCTTCTCCTCCCTACAGTCCCGCACCCGCGTGGTGACCCTCACCCAGGACACCCGCGAGGTGAACGCCCGCTTCTTTGACGGCGACCCCGAAGCCGTTCCCGCCCAGGCGCTGACCGTGGGTGTGGCTACGGTCCTGTCGGCCCGTGAAGTGGTGATCCTGGCCTTCGGCTCCAAGAAAGCCCGCGCCCTGAAAGACGCCATCGAAGGGCCGATGTCCCACTACTGCACCCTCAGCGGCCTGCAGAACCACCCCGCCGGCACCATCGTCTGCGACGAGAACTCCATCAGCGAGGTGAAAGTCTCCAGCTACCGCTATTTCAAAGCCGTCGAGGCTGCCGAAAACCGGTAGTTCCACCGCTCGGACAGATAAGAAAAGGGCCGACTCACAAGTTGAGCCGGCCCTTAAATGCATTATTTGCAATGGGGTGCGCTAGAGGTTGGGGTTGTGACGGGTAACGAAGCCGGAGGCTTTCATCGTTGCATTGAAGTAATATCCCAGCCAGGTAAACTGCGACGAACTGATATAGATGTCCAGGCCGGTGGACTCTGCACACGTTCCCAGGAACATGTTCCTGTTAAATTCTGTTGTCGTACCACTGCTTAGGGTAGGACAATTCCAATGACTGACTTTGAGTGTGTTCAACTTCCTGCATTCTCTGAACATCTGATTGTAATTAGGGTTATTGTAATCTTGCAAGGCGTCCATATCGATGACCTCGAGCTTGGTACAGTTCATAAATGCCTGTATGAAACTCTTCACACGGCCCGGGAGGGGAAGGGTAAAACTGGTCAGGGAAGTACAACCGAAGCAGATAATGTCCATCGTGCTATAAGGAGTATTAGTCTCAAAAGAGGCTGATGCGTTTTTCGTCAGGTTGACAGAACCCAGGCTTGAGCAATTCGCGAACATGCCGTCCAAAGTCCGGATCAGATTGTTCTTGAAAAAGGATGTGCCGAAATCGATACTGGCGAGGGAGGTGCAATCGTTGAACATGTAACTGAAATCCGTGACCTTCTTCGTGTCGAATCCCTGAGATCCAAGGATGTAAGGGCAGCGCAACCACCGAACATATAGGTGAAGGTAGTAGCCGAAGATGTGTTCAGGGTGGACAGGTCAAGGCCAGTAAGCGCGCTGCATCCGTTGAACATGTTGCTGAATGATATCGCTTCGGAGACATCCAGTTTGCTCAAATCGATGGACTCCAGGCTTGCGCATCCCCTGAACATGCTGATTACGCCGACTTTTGATCGGGCGACCTGAGAGAGCATAGCGGCGCTTTCAAGGGCAGTCATTTGCCTGAACATCTCGGCGCATTCCGAATTCAGCGTCACTATATCCGCCGCCGTATGCAGCGTGATCAGGCCGCTTCCGGCATCGAATGTCGCATAGATGGGCTTTCCGCTGTCGGCCAGATTGACGGAAGTAGCAGCAGGGGATGTCTCTCCAAGAGAGAAGACGATACCCTTGATCAGATTGTCCGCATCTCCGGCGCTCACAGTTGTACCTGCTGCCAGAGATTTCAAGGTCACATTGAAGTTCACACCACTGCAGAGCGTGGATCTGAAACCGACTTCCTTCACGGCCAACGGAGTTACGGTGTTGCGGTTAACCACGACGGTTTTAGCTGTTGAGAGATAATCGTATCCGCCCCCATCAAAGGCGAACTCGAAACTCATCCCGGCATAGGACATGGCTGGAAAAGCAAAATAGAAGTCCGTGGGAGTGTCGGGATCGAGCGCGATGGGGGAATCTAAGGTAAGGGTCAAAGACTCGCCCTGGCTTTCATCGAAACTGTAAGTGTCCGTAGAGAAATCGTACTCATACCGCCCCTCATACTCTTCTCCTGAACCATACTTGCTCATTGATATGCTCTTTACCGTCTTTGTGCCTTTGAGCTGGAGTTTTACCCATCCCACCTGGCTGACGAAACGGAAATGAATGCCGTCGTCCGTGGATGCCACCATGAAATTGCCGTATCCAGGCGTGTCGGAGCTAGAAACATATCCTCCATAAGCATCGGTATTCAGTATGCTGACTTTGTCGTTCGCCGTGACAGAGACAGGCCCCACGGTAGAATAAACGGCCCGGCAGTTTGTAAAACTCCTGCCGTTCGGAATAGTCGATGTCGACGTTTCCGTGAATTCGCCGGCCGCAGCGTTCGTGCACGTATAAGTCGTGACGTTCGTGCCTTCGTAGACATAGATTACATCACCGTTCTCCCAGTGGTGACGGTATTTGTAACTGCTGGTACCGTCGTCATAGTAACGGTCCATGCCGGCCTTTGTTTCATCGGAGTCAATATCGGCATAAATCACTTTGGGGGCTGCGAGCTGAACATTTTCCGGGGCTTTGACCTCTTTCTGGCAACCGGCAAATACAGCGGCAGCGGCAAGTATCATCAATAAACTTTTCTTCATAATACTGTCCTCCTTTTTTACCAGTCAACGGTGGGGTTCTCACTAGAATCCTCGATTCTCCGGGAGAGAACCTGCAGGACACTGCTCCCAAGGGTGAGATTCACAACCTCGGTTTCAGGCGCGAGGTATTCGCCTTTGACTAATTCTTTCATACGTACTGTATTTTAGGTTAATAACTACCAGGCTAGATGAGGCCCTGCTCCAGGGCCTTACGGATGGTCTCGATGGTTGTTTCCGCATCAAACTTGGCGCGGATTTTCTTGCGATACCATTTGATTGTGGGAAGGCTCAGGCACATTTCCTCCGCTATCTGCGGGCTGGTGTGACCGTTTGCTATCATCTGCAGGATGCGCTGTTCCTTGGCGGTGAGACGTATTGCCCTGTTCTCCATAAAGTAGCTCAAAATATCATCTACAAATTTCGCCATCCAAAAAATGAAAAACACCATCCCAAAGGATAGAAAATACTATACTAAAGCATAGAATTTGACCACTTTAGACTATTTATGCTGCGCTTTTACTATCTTTGCCTAAATGAAAAGACTTCTCATACTGCTTGCCGTAATCGGCCTTACCGCCGGCAAGGCCAACGCCTATTTTGACCACCGCGGCCACAACGTGGACTCCCTTGAAAGGGTTGTTGCCCCCTGGACGGAAGACCGCTGGGCGGACGCCTCCGAAAAACAGTCAGAGGAAATCGTCTACGCCTACTGGAGCCTTATGCTGGGCTACCGGAACATCAACGCGGAGCGCTCCATGTTCTTTGCCCGGAAGTGCTACAAACTTGCCACCCGCTGGAACTGGCTTGTAAAGATGGCCGATGGCCTGAACGGAATAGCCATCATCCACTATGGCAGGGGCCAGTATGACAGTTCTCTGTTCTACTATAACCAAGCGCTGGAACTTACGGAGAGGATGCTGCGCGGGGAAACTTCGTTCACAATGGACAAGCCATACCCCGAGATGGACATTGACGACACCCGGAGCCTCCTTTACGGCGCCATCGGCAACACCTACAACCTGATGGACTCCATCCCAAAGGCCATGGAGTACTACAAAAAGGCCGGGGAAATCTTCACCAAATACGGTTGGAACGAGTCTAACGCCATCCTCTGGTACAACATGGGAGAAACCTGGTTCGAGGAAGGAGAGTTGGAAAAGGCCCTCCCCTGCTACGAGACCTCCCTTGAGTACGCGCAGGCAAGCGGGGACTCGCTGCAGATTTCATCGGCCTACAAAGGGCTGGGGAGCTATTATCTGGCAAAGGGAAAGATAGGAAAGGCCATGAAATATATTGAGGAGGCCGATTCCTACTACTCACTCCACCAGGACCAGGAGTTTGTCGCAAGGATTGAGACGCTGGGCCTTACCAACAAGATCCTTCAGCGTCAGAAGAAAACCTGGAGGCTGGTGGCCCTTGGAGGCGCAATAATAATCGGCCTTATCCTTGCGCTGGGACTCATCCTCCGCCGCAACCGGAAGCTATCCCTTGAAAAGGCCGGGGCCGATATTGTCATTGAGGAGGCTCTGGAGGAAAAACCTCTGGATCAGGAACTTACAGATAGGGAGATGGAGATAGTCCCACTCCTTGCGGCGGGCCTTACCAGCCAGCAGATTGCCGATAAAGTTTGCCTCTCCCTTGCCACCATCAAGTGGTACAGGAAGAGGCTGCTTGAAAAGTTCCAGGCCTCAAATTCGGCCGAACTTGTGTCAATCCTAAAGGAAAAGGGCCTTCTGTAGCCCTATGCCCTTGTGATAAATTTTTATCGAACCCTTATTGTCAACACTGATTCTGACCACATCTTCCAGGAAACCAAGCGTTTACAAGACAAAAAACCGGAACCTCCAAATTCTTCTGGAGATTCCGGTTCTCGTGCCCAGAACGGGAATCGAACCCGTACGTCTTTAAGGGACACTGGATTTTGAGTCCAGCGCGTCTACCAATTCCGCCATCCGGGCCGGTAGGATTGCAAAAATACGGCAAATAAAGGGAACTGCCAAATTTTTCCGTTATCTTTGTAATCTATGAAACGAATTCTCTATCTGGGGATAGCGGCTCTCGTGGCTTTCGCGTGCGCGCCCCGTCAGGAAATCCTTACCGGCCGCTGTGAGCCGGATCTGGGCTGGCTTTTCCTCGAGAAAGGCCCCTATACCCTCCATACCCATGTGGATGCAGCGCCCGGCGAGGCTACGCTGGTGCTGGTGACGGATCTGTCCCTCATGGAGCCGAAGCAGGACACGGTGTTGAACGTCATCGCCCAAATCGCGGCCGACAGCACCCTGAATGTGCCCTTGGGCATGCTGGATCCCGGTTTTTATCAGCTGCGCCTGCGGGACAGCCTTCGCTGGAACATCGGCGTCCGGCCCGACGCCGTGGTGAGTGAACCGGACGCTCCGAAAGACTTTGACGCCTTCTGGGAGGCCACCTTCGCAGAACTGGCGCAAGTGCCCCTGGAGCCTCAGTACAAGATGATTCCGGAACATTCCAACGACCTCAGGACCACCTATGAAGTGTCCTACGCCTCGTGGGGCGGGGCCGTCTCCGGCGGTATCCTCTGCATCCCCAACGCTCCCGGAAAATACCCGGTTCAGATCATGTACATGGGCTATGGCGCGGAACCGTATTATATGGACCCGTCGGCCTCTCCGGAGCAGATCCAGTTCCTGGTGAGCGTCCGCGACCAGGGCATCTTCAAGGCCGGACAGGACCGTTGGATCGACCGGGGAATCGAGTCGAAGGAAACTTTCTACTACAGAGGTGCTTTCTGCGACGTGAAACGGGCCGTGGACTTTGTCGCTTCCCTGGAAAAAGCCGATACTGAGCGCATCGTAGCCTGGGGCGAGAGCCAGGGCGGTGCCTTTACGTTCCTGTCGGCCGCCGTGGATGGCCGCATCAAGGCTATCGCTCCGTCCGTGCCCTTCCTGGGCGACTATCCGGACTATGCCCGGATTGTCTGGTGGCCCGTCCACGAAGTCTTCGAAGAGGCCGACGCCAAGGCCATCTCCCGGGAAGACCTTTTCGGCATGCTGCGCTACTTCGACCTCAAGAACTTCGCCCCGAAGGTGAAATGCCCGGTGTACATGAGCTTCGGCCTGCAGGATCCGACCTGCCCGCCGCACACCAATTTTGCAATTTACAACAACCTGGGAACGGCCGACAAGCGCTTCCTCTGCGTCCCTACCTGCGGTCATGCCATGTGGCAGGAGCCCCTGTGGGACCGTGAACGTGCCGCGTTCCTGGAAAAATACCTGCAATGAGCGCCCCCGCCCTTGTCTCCCTCTCCGACGCCCTGACCCGCCTGAAAGCGGAGCCGGAGCTGTTCGTCGTGTATGACCGGAATGCCGCCTGGGTGGCGCAGGAGCTGATTCCCGCCCTCCCGGTGAAGGCGTCCCTCGAAATCGAAACCTCGGAGCAGGGGAAAACCCTGGACTCCGTGCTTGCCCTGGAACGCTGGCTCCTGAAGGCCGACGCCTCCCGCAAGGCGCTGGTCGTGGGAATCGGCGGCGGTATCACCACCGACCTCGTGGGCTTCACGGCCGCTATCTACAAACGGGGCGTCCGCTATGCCAATGTGCCCACGACGCTGCTGGGACAGGTGGACGCTGCCATCGGCGGGAAGACCGGCGTGAACCTGGACGGCTATAAAAACATGCTGGGCGCCTTCAGGATGCCGGAATTCACCGTCCTGGAAGCCTCTTTTCTTCGGACACTCCCTGCCCGCGAATGGCGCTGCGGCATGGCGGAACTGGTCAAGACCTTCCTCCTTGCCGACGGGGCGGCCTATGAAAAGGCCGTGAGATGCTTCGCTTCCGCTCAGCATGACAATTTGCAGCCGCTCATCTTGCAGGCGGCTCAAATCAAGGCCCGGATCGTGGCGGAAGACCCGGAGGAGCACGGCGTGCGGGCCAAACTGAACCTGGGCCACACCTTCGGCCATGCCATCGAGCACGAAGCCCATCTGCGCGGGGACGATGTCGCCCACGGAGAAGCCGTCGCCATGGGCATGATCCTGGCGGCACAGCTGTCGGAACGCCTGGGCGTGGCGGAGAAAGGCCTTGCAGATGCTCTGAGGGCTGATTTTATCCGCATCGGCCTGCCTGTGGACAGTCCTTATCCGGCCGACACTCTCGTCGAGGCCGTTGCGAAGGACAAGAAGGCGGCGGGCGGAAAGGTCCGCTTCGTCCTGTTGCAGGCGCCGGGCCAAGTAATCCTTAAAGACCTTGATCTGAATGATTTGCACATCGATACAAAATAAGGAACTGTCCCAGATTCTGGACCTTCTTCCCGGCCTCGAGATGGCCGAGATCCGCCTGGACCGCTGCGCCCTGGAGGACGAGGACGTGGATCTGCTGTTCTCCCAGTCCGACGTACCGCTTATCGCCACCTGCCGCCTCAGCGAAGAGCCTCAGGCTGCCGATATCCTGGAGCGGGCCATTCAGGCCGGCGCCAAGTACGTGGACCTGGAGATGGAGGCCCCCGCCGCCGTGGGTCGGCGGATCCGCGAGGCCTGCCGCGAATGGGGAACAGTCCTTATCCGCTCTTACCACAACTTCGAGGATACGCCGCCCCTGCCGGTGCTGCGGAGCCTTGCAGAACGCGCCCGCAACTTTGGCGCCGAGGTTGTGAAAATCGTCACTACAGCCACGTTAGAGGCCGATAATGCCACCATCGGCGCATTGTACGAAGGCGAGGCCGCGGGAACCCTTGTGGCCTTCTGCATGGGTGAGGCCGGACGCCCTTCGCGCATAGAAGCGCTTCGGAAGGGTGCGCCTTTCACTTATGCCTGTTTGTCGGAAGAGGAAGCTGCGGCTCCCGGTCAGATGCCCGTTGCCGCCCTCAGCGAGGCGGTTTACGGTCCTTTCCGTTTTGTGCATGCGCATAATCTGGCTATGCCGGCCTCCAAGAGCTTTGCCCAGCGGGCTATCATCGCGGCGGCGCTTGCGGAGGGGACGTCCACCCTGTCGGCCTACTCTCCGTGCGGCGACAGTGAAAGCGCCATTGCCGTTGCCCGGACGCTGGGTGCACAGGTAGAGATTAACGGTAATACACTGATTATTAAAGGTATAGGAGCAGAACCGGGCTGCCTTTCCACCCTTTCCCAGCTCCATACCGGCGAATCCGGTTTCCTGACGCGCCTGAGCATTCCGCTGATGAGCGTGCTCTGCACATCGCCTGTCCGGGTTACGGGGGAGAAAACCCTCCTGAACCGGCCGCTCAGCGGCGCGCACGACATCATGGCGGCATACGGCGTCCGTCTGTACCCCGAAGGTAACAATCGTGTTACTTGCGAAAAATCGGCCGAAATTGCTGGTAACAAAATAGTTAGCAATCCCCGGAAAGAGGACTGTTACCTGCCGCTCACCGTTGCCGGTCCGCTCATCCCCGGAAGGGCCGACGTTTCCGGAAAAGGCGGCTCCCAGCTCCTTTCCGGCCTGCTCGCCGCCCTGCCGCTCTGCGCGGAAAAATCGGCCTTGTACGTGCATGAGCCCAGGAGTATCCCGTATCTGTTCATTACCGTGGACGTGCTGAAGAAATTCGGCATCCGGATCGGCTCCGAGATGGAAGGCGGGGAAGATTTCCTGGAAACGCAGGACTGGAGCCTGTGCACGGGCGTGAATTTCCGGATCCGGGGCGGCCAGCGCTACCAGGCGGCCGCCTTCCCCATCGAGGCCGACTGGTCCGGCGCCGCTCCCTTCCTCACCGCGGGCGCCATTTTCGGCGAGGTGGAAGTCACCGGGCTGGACACCCGGAGCCTCCAGGCCGACCTTTCCATCCTGGATATCCTCATGCAGGCCGGCGCCAGCATGTCCCAGGCCGACGAACCCACCGGCAGCATCCGCGTCCAAAGAGCTCCTCTGAGCCCTTTCCAGGCCGACTTGAACCACTGTCCGGACCTTTTCCCCATGGTCGCGGTCCTGAGTGCCTTCTGCCCCGGGGAAAGCACCCTGAAGGGAGTCGGACGCCTTCGGCACAAAGAGACCGACCGGGCCGCCGCCATCGAAGCCATGCTGACGCAGATGGGCGTCCCCGTCCGCATTGAAGACGACGAGATGACCATCACCGGCATGGGCCTCACCCAGCGCATCCTTACGGGAAAACTGCTGCGCGGCGGCGCATACCCTTCCTACAGCGACCACCGCATGGTCATGGCCCTGAAAGTGGCCTCCCTGGGGGCCGATTCCCCCATCCTGATCGACGATGAGGCTTGCGTAGCCAAGTCTTTCCCTCATTTCAACGAATTATTTTCCAAGCTATGAATACTTTTGGCAACCGATTCAGAGTCAGTATTTTCGGTGAATCCCACGGCCCCGTCATCGGCGTTACGTTGGACGGTGTCCTGCCCGGAATGCCCCTTTCCGAAGAAGATTTCCTGGAAGACCTCTCCCGCCGCAAGGCCGGCGCCCTGGGCACCACGCCCCGCCAGGAAGACGATATGCCCGAAATCCTCACCGGTGTCTACGAAGGCCATACCACCGGCGCTCCGCTCACCGTCATTTTCCACAACCGGGACACCCGGCCGGAGGATTATGAGCAGTTGCGCCAGCATCCCCGCCCGGGTCATGCCGATTTTACCGCCAACCTTAAATTCGGCGGTTTCAACGATCCCCGCGGCGGCGGTGCCTTCAGCGGGAGAATGACCCTTGCCGTCGTGGCGGCCGGCGTCGTCGCCAAGAAAATGCTGTATTTCGCACAGTTCCATGCGGTCCTGACGGAAATCGGGGGGGAGAAAGATGCATCGGCCTGGAAAAATTCCCTGGAGGCCGCTCAGGCCGACGGAGACTCCCTCGGCGGTGTCGTCGAATGCACGGTGGCGGGTCTGCCGGCCGGTCTCGGTGAACCGTTCTGGGACAGCGTGGAGTCGCTGGTCTCGCATGCGGTTTTCGCCATCCCGGGGGTGCGGGGCATCGAATTCGGCGACGGATTCGCCGCTGCCCGCATGAAAGGCTCCGAACACAACGACCCGTTCCCGGAGCACCACTGCCACCACCATGACGGAGAAGAAGGTGAGCACCACTGCCACCATCATGAAGGGGAAGAAGGTGAGCACCATTGTTGCCATCATGAAGGGGAAGAAGACCACGAGTGCTGCGGCCGCCACAAACGCCCCCAGCCGCCCGTTACGAACCATGCCGGCGGCGTGAACGGAGGCATCACCAATGGTAACCCGCTGGTGTTCCGCGTGGCTTTCAAACCCACCGCCAGCATTGCCAAAGCGGGCATCCCGGGGCGTCACGACGTGTGTTTCGCCCTCAGGACACCGGTCATCGTAGAAGCCATGGCCGCCATCTGCCTTGTAGATTTGGCACTTTAGGTGTATCTTTGCACTCCTATGGCAGAAGATCAGAAAATCATAGAGCAGTTCACTTCCGGGGAATACAAGGAAGGGTTTGTCACGGACGTAGAGCAGGAACTGATTCCCAAGGGGCTCAACGAGGACATTGTCCGCCTGATTTCAGAGCGGAAACAGGAACCCTCGTGGCTGCTGGAATTCCGTCTGAAGGCCTTCCGCGCCTGGGAGCGGATGCCGCAGCCCGACTGGGCCCATCTGGATATGCCGGAAATTGATTTTCAGGACATTATCTACTATGCCGCTCCCAAGAAGGACAAGGATCGGCCCAAAGAGATCGACCCCAAACTGGCCGAAACCTTCGACAAGCTGGGCATTCCCCTCAAAGAGCGGGACGTGCTGGCCGGCGTCGTGGCCGTAGACGCCGTCTTCGACTCTGTCTCCGTCACCACCACCTTCCGGAAAACCCTGGCCGAAAAGGGCATTATCTTCTGCTCCTTCTCCGAGGCCGTAAAAGAGCATCCGGACCTGGTGCAGAAGTATCTGGCCTCCGTGGTCCCCGTGACGGACAATTACTTCGCGGCCCTGAACAGCGCCGTCTTCTCCGATGGCTCGTTCTGCTACATTCCCAAGGGCGTCCGCTGCCCTATGGAACTGTCCAGCTACTTCCGCATCAACGCCCGCGGCACCGGCCAGTTCGAGCGTACCCTCATCGTGGCCGACGAAGGCTCCTATGTCAGCTACATGGAAGGCTGCACCGCCCCCATGCGCGACGAGCAGCAGCTCCATGCCGCCGTCGTGGAGATTATCGTGGAAAAAGATGCCGACGTCAAGTACTCTACCGTCCAGAACTGGTATCCCGGCGACGTGGACGGCAAAGGCGGCATCCTGAATCTCGTGACCAAACGCGGCATCTGCAAAGGCGACGGCGCCCATCTGAGCTGGACCCAGGTGGAAACCGGATCGGCCATCACATGGAAATACCCTTCCACCATCCTGAAAGGCGATTTCTCGAGCTCCGAGTTCTACTCGGTGGCCGTCACCAACAACCACCAGCAGGCCGACACGGGCACCAAGATGGTGCACCTGGGGCGCGGCACCAAGAGCCGTATCGTGTCCAAGGGCATATCGGCCGGCGTAAGCCAGAACAGCTACCGCGGCCTGGTGCGGATGGGACCCAACGCGCAGAACGCCCGGAACTATTCCCAGTGCGACAGCCTCCTGATCGGCTCCCGCTGCGGTGCCCACACTTTCCCGGTCATCGAGTCTCTGAATCCGACTGCTACGGTGGAACATGAGGCCACTACCTCCAAAATCAGCGAAGACCAGCTGTTTTACTGCAACCAGCGCGGTATCGGCCCGGAGGAGGCGGTGGGGCTGATCGTGAACGGGTATGCCCGGGAGGTGCTCAGCCGCCTGCCCATGGAGTTTGCCGTTGAGGCGCAGAAACTGCTGCAAGTATCCCTGGAGGGTTCTGTAGGATGATGGACACCGTCATATTCTCCCTCGCCGGCCGCCCGGTGCTCCTGATAGACCTGATTTCGTCTGTCCTGGGCCTGACGTGCGTGTTCCTGGCGGGGCGCAACTCCAAGTACAACTTCTGGGTGGGCTATCTGTATACGGCCTCCCTGTTCCTGCTTTTCCTGCACCGGGACCTGTATGCAAGCCTACTGCTGCAGCCGGTTTCGCTGGTCATCAACATGGTGGGGCATTACCGCTGGACCCATCCCCGTCCGGAAGAATCGGCCGACGGAAAAACGCTGAATGTCAGTTCTTTAAGTTGGATCGAGCGCGTTTTCTGTGTCGTAGGTGTGCTGGTGATCGCCCTCCTGTGGGGCTGGTCCCTGGACCGCCTTTTCCCGGCCGACCCGCACCCGTATCTGGACTCCTGCGTGACGGTGCTCATCCTGACGGCGCAGCTGCTGAGCGCCCTCAAGAAGTGGGACTGCTGGGTGGCCTGGCTGCTGGTGAATCTGACGCAGATTGCCCTGCACCTGAGTGTCGGAAATGTGCTTATGTCCATCGTGAGCGCCCTGTACCTGGTGAACGGCCTGTGGTCGCTGGTCACCTGGGTTAAACTGTATAGAAAGCAAAAATAATATGTTGGATATCAAGAACCTCCATGCCAAAATCGGCGACAAGGAAATCCTGAAGGGAATTGACCTTCACATCGGCCCGGGAGAGGTCCATGCCATCATGGGTCCCAATGGCGCCGGCAAGAGTACGCTCAGCGCCGTCCTCACCGGCCGTCCGGACTACGAGGTCACCGAAGGCTCCATCCTGTATAAGGGGGAGGACCTTTTAGCAAAAACGCCCGAAGAGCGTGCCTGGGCGGGGATTTTCCTCAGTTTCCAGTATCCCGTCGAGATTCCCGGCGTCACCATCACCGCGTTCATGAAGGCGGCGGTGAACGCCAAGCGCAAGGCCCTGGGACTGCCGGAGCTGAAGGCCGGCGAGTACCTGAAGCTTCAGAAGGAAAAGATGTCCCTGGTGCAGATGCGGCCCGAGTTTTCCAAGCGGGAAGTGAACGTGGGCTTCTCCGGCGGCGAGAAAAAGCGCAATGAGATTTTCCAGATGGCCATGCTGGACCCGGACCTGAGCATCCTCGACGAAACCGACAGCGGCCTGGACGTGGACGCCCTCAAGATTGTGGCCGACGGTGTCAACACCCTCCGTGGTCCGGAGAAATCGGCCATCATCGTGACGCACTACCAGAAGCTTCTGGAATATGTGCAGCCGGATGTGGTGCACGTCCTCAAGGACGGCCGCATTGTCTGCACCGGCGGCCGGGAGCTGATTGACCGCATTGAAAGTCAGGGTTTTGACCAGTTCTAGCACATGGGACACGGCAGATACATAGATCCCGTCACGGCCGGTGCGCCCGGCAAGCTGTACACCGTCCGGGCCGGAGAAGTGCTGAACCTGGAGTTCGTCGTCCTTCCCGGCGAGTCCCGTGACATCCACCTCACGGTAGACCTCGTGGCACCTGGTGCCGAGGCCCATATCAAAGCCCTGTACCTTAGCAGGGCCGGCGAAAAGGTGAACTTCCATATCCTCATGCACCACCGCGCTCCCGGATGCAGGAGTACCCAGCTCATCAAGGGCATCGCCGGAGGGGAAGCACGGGTGACGTTCGGCGGCACCATCGTCGTGGCCCCCGACGCCCAGCAGACCGAGGCCTATCAGGAAAACCACAATATCGTCCTGTCGGAGCAGGCCCGCGTGGACACCTGTCCCCAGCTGGAAATCTATGCCGACGATGTCAAGTGTTCCCACGGCGCCACCGTCGGGGCTTTGAATCCGGACGAACTCTTCTACATGCGCTCCCGCGGCATTCCCGAGCAGGAAGCCCGCACCCTTCAGATGCTCTCTTTCCTTTCCCCGGTGATCCCCGAAGGCCGCGAAGCCGAGGTTGAAGCCGCCGTCAGAAGTCTGTAAATTATTTATTATCTTTGCGATATGAAGCACCCGGCTCTCCTGTCGCTCATTCTTCTTACTGTCTTTTCCTGCAGTCAGGCTGCCGGACCGGACCGGCATACGCGGCAGCTGCTGTCGGAACTGGACGGCTACCTCAGCGCCCGGGAAATGTACAGGGCCAAGAAGACCCATCAGCTGGAGGCCCTGTCGGACCTGGCCCGGGAAACACAGGAAAAGGACCGCGCCTACGATGTGAGCATGATCATCGCCGACGAGTACTTCGCCTTCAGCTTCGACTCCACCCAGCTGTATCTGAAGCGCTGCATCGGCCTGGCCGAGGGGGATGCGGAGCGGAAAAACGCCGCTGCTATCCGCCTGGGGCATCTGTATACCAAGTCCGGCAACTACATGGAGGCCCACCAGGTGCTGTACGACCAGATTGACACCTCCACCCTGTCGGAGGAGCTGAAGACGGAGTATCTGCTGGCCTTGTACGACTTCAGCCGCGACCTCAGCGGCAATTCCGGCATGGTGGAGCGCCTGTCCATCCCGCCTTACGGACCCTACCGTGACCGTCTTCTGAGCCGTTTTCCGGAAGATTCCGAGGAATGGCGCGTCCTGAAGCGGGACATTTTCATGGATCAGCAGAATCTCCCTGCGGCCGACAGCATCAGCCGGCTCCTGCTGAAAGACATGAAGCCCGAAGAGCGGAATTATGCCATCCATGCCTTCTGGCGTTCCGAAATCGCCTACGCGCGGGGTAACGCCGACGACCGGCTCACCTGGCTGGTCCGGTCGGCCGAAGGGGACGTCGTGAATGCAGTCCGGGACTATGCCTCGCTGACCCTGGTGGCGGCCCATATCCTTCCGGAAGACGTTGAGCACGCTTTCCGCTATCTGCGGATCGCCCAGGAGGATGCCCTCCTGTACAACGCCAAACTCCGTCCCTGGCAGATTTCCCGCCTGCTGATGGATGTGGAGGACGCCTACATGGCCAAACAGGAACGTCAGGCCCGGCTGCTGTTCATCGCTATGTGGCTGATGGCGGTCCTGGCGCTCGTCCTGTCGGCCCTGACCTGGTTCCTGGTGAACCGTTCCCGGAAGCTCTCCCGTGTCCGGACCGAGCTGGAAAACGCCAACAACCGCCTGGAGGCCGCCAACATCACCCTCAATGACCTGAACCGCCAGATTTCCCACGCCAGCAAGGTGAAAGAAGAGTACATCGTCTCCTTCCTGGAAGACCTGTCCGACCAGATCACCCTCTTCCGGGCCGAGGACAACCGTTACCGGAACCTCCTGAAACAGGGAAAGGCCGGCGAGATGCTCAAGGAACTGTCCATCAACAGCCGGAGCGAAAAAGCCCGCGAGAAATTCTACGAAACCTTCGACCGGACTTTCCTGGGGATGTATCCCCATTTCGTCGAGCAGTTCAACAGTCTCCTGCGTGAAGACGCCCGCCTGTATCCGCCCAAGGGACGGTTGAATACCGAACTGCGGATCTTCGCCCTCATCCGCCTCGGCGTCGACGACAGCAAGCGGATCGCTACCATGCTGGACTACTCCGTCAGCACGATTTACAACTATAAAGTCTCCGTGAAAAACAGTGCCCTGGGAGACCGGGATTCCTTTGAAACTGCAGTGAAAAACCTGGAAAAGTAGCTTTTGTGACGTTTTATTTTCACTACTTTTAGCAGGATTTGCTAAAACAGAAAGCGGTTCATTTTCAATTTAATACGACTTTAGATTCGCTACTATTTTTTTCTTGTGCGCCGGAGGGGTTGCGGAAGTTGATAATTTTGTGGCAGACCAACGTCTGAACACTTACATTATTAACCAAATAACCAACGCAAACCCTAATTAAGCGTATGAAAAGAATCGCAACCCTAATCCTTTTCTTGGGATGGGCTCTGTCGGCTCTGGCCCAGAACGTTACCTTAAAGGGTATCGTGACGGACGCCGCCGGCGAACCTGTTATCGGTGCGTTTGTCCTTCAGCAGGGAACCAGCAACGGTACCTCTACGGGTGTGGACGGAGAATTCTCCCTTGCCACGCCGCAGGGTGCCGCCATTGAGGTTTCCTGTATCGGGTACACAACGCAGGTGATTACCAACAACGGCGCCCAGAATCTGGTGGTGGTCCTTCAGGACGATACCCAGATGCTGGAGGAGACCGTGGTCATCGGCTACGGCGTCCAGAAGAAATCGGTGGTGACCGCGGCCATTGCCAAGGTTGACTCCGAAGCGCTCGAAAAAACCGGCCAGCTCCGCGTGGACAGCGCGCTGAAAGGCCTTGCCGCCGGTGTCAATGTCACGTCCGGTTCCGGTCAGCCCGGTGCCGAATCCCGTATCCGCATCCGCGGTACCGGCACGGTCAACAATTCCAACCCGCTGTATATCGTGGACGGCATGCCCATCGGCATCGAGGGGATCGACTATCTGAATCCCAGCGATATCGAAAGCATCGAGGTCCTGAAGGATGCCGCTTCCGGTGCCGTGTACGGTGCACGTGCCGCCAACGGTGTCATCCTGGTGACCACCAAGAAAGGCGCCAAGGGTGCCGCTTCCGTGGCCTATAACTTTACTTACGGTCTGTCCAGCCCCTGGCGCCTGCGCTCGGTGCTGAACGCTTCCGAATATGCCCTCCTTACCAACGAAGGCCTCATCAATGCCGGTGAAGCCCCCATCTATGCCGACCCGTTCTCCTACGGCGTGGGCACCGACTGGCAGAAAGAGGTGTTCAATTTCAACGCGCCCCAGCAGCAGCACGAGCTGAGCATCAGCGGCGCTTCTGACCGTTTCAACTACTATATCTCCGCAGGTTACGTGAACCAGGAAGGTATCGTGGGCGGTAATTTCGGCCGTTCCAATTACCAGCGCCTGTCCCTGCGTTCCAATACCACTTTTACGGTATGGGACAGCTCCGATGAGCGCAGCTTCCTGAACAAGTTCACCCTGGGCAGCAACCTGAGCTTCTCGAATATCAATTCCACCAGCATCGACCCCAACAACCAGTTCAATACGGTGGTGACATCGGCCCTGGCCATGTCCCCGATCCTGGGGGTTTATGCCAATGAGACCCAGCAGGCCGACCAGCTGGCCACTTACGGCGACCTGGTCACCTACGGGGCCAACGGAAAGATGTTCACCATCCCGGGCTCCATGTTCAACGACATGATCAACCCGGTGGCCATGCTCAGCCTCCCCGGCGAGAAATACTGGACCAACAAGTTCGTCGCCGGTTTCAGCGCCGAGCTTCAGATCTGGGACAACCTCCGCTTCCGCTCCACCCTGGGCTTTGACATGGGCTTCTACGGAAACGACGGTTATTCCGACTTCTATTATCTGTCCCCGGCCGTCAAGAATGACGAGCATACCTCGGTATGGTCCGGCATGAACCGGAACCTGACCTGGCAGGTGGAAAATGTCCTCACCTACGACAAGACCCTGGGCGACCACAGCTTCTCCGTCCTCCTGGGACAGAGCGCGTCGGCCTACTCCGGATACTCCCTGGGCGGCAGCCGCTGGCATGTGTCCGACTTCAACAAACCTTCCATCGACTACTCCACCGGCCTCCAGGCCAACGGTGAGATGGGTGCCTCCGGCGGCCCGCACGATCCCGCCCGCCTGGCTTCCTACTTCTTCCGCGCCAGCTACAACTATGCCGAGCGTTACATGGCTCAGGTAACGGTGCGCGAGGACGGTTCTTCCCGTTTCGGCCCCAGAAACAAGTGGGCGCTGTTCCCGTCCTTCTCCCTGGGCTGGAACCTGCACCGTGAACCTTATCTGCAGGATGTGAAACCCGACTGGCTCTCCAACGCCAAGCTGCGTTTCTCCTGGGGTAAGAACGGTAACGAGGCGATCGGCAACTTCCGCTATACGAACCTTACCGCCAGCGGTGAGAACAATGCCATCCTGGGCAATCCGGGCCATTCGGTCATCGGCCAGAAAGCGGCTGCGCTGTCCAACCCCAGCCTCCGTTGGGAAACTTCCACGCAGACTGACGTAGGTCTGGACCTGGGCTTCTTCAACAATGCCCTCACCTTCACCGTAGACTGGTACCAGAAGATCACGGACGGCATGCTCATGGAAATGCGCATCCCTTCCTACGTGGGTGAAAGCAAGCCGATCGGCAACGTAGGTATCATGTCCAACTCCGGTCTGGAGTTCGAACTGGGCTACAAGCACAGCGTGGGCGACTTCAACTTCCGCGTAAACGCCAACGCCACCTACCTCCGGAACCGCCTCATCGAATACGGCAACGAGACCGGATTCGAGGAGCTGCAGAGCTTCCAGGGCACCGGAACCATCCTCAGGGCCGCCAACGGCATGCCTTTCCCGTATTTCTATGGTTATAAGACCGACGGTATCTTCCAAAACATGGGAGAGGTGAACAGCTACACCGCCACCGTCACCGACGCAGACGGCAATACCGTGACCCAGCTCATCCAGCCTACCGCCGTTCCCGGCGATGTCCGCTTTGTGGATATCAACCATGACGGCGCCATCACGGAAGCGGACCGCACCGACATTGGCAACGGTACGCCGGACTGGACCTGGGGTATCAACCTGGGCTTCGACTTCAAGGGCTTCGACTTCTCCATGCTGTGGCAGGGCACCGTCGGCAACGACATCTTCGATGCCACCCGCCGTATCGACGTGCGCGGAACCAACCAGCCCGAATACATCCTGGGCCGATGGACCGGTGAAGGCACCTCCAACAAGTATCCTCGCTTCATTATCGGCGACAAGACCAACAACTGGCTGTCCTCCGACCTGTATGTCTGCGACGGCTCCTATGCCCGCCTGAAGAACATCCAGCTGGGTTATACACTGCCTCGCAAGTTCACGGAGAAATTCCTGGTTGCCAGCCTGCGCCTGTTCGTGGCGGCCGAGAACCTCGTAACCCTCACATCCTATCGCGGTTTCGATCCTGAAATCTCCTCCGGTTCCGCCTCTTCGCTGGGTGTTGACTACGGTGTATACCCGCAGGCCCGCACCTTCTCGGCCGGCGTGAACATCAAGTTCGGCCGTTCCCGCAGCGCTTCCGCCGCTCCGGCCGCTCCCGCACACGTAGAACCTTATGTGGTGGAAAAAGTGGTCGAGAAAGAGGTTGTGAAGGAAGTTCCCGTCATCAAGGAAGTCATCAAGGAAGTCCCTGTGTCTCCCGTTCTGACCGACACCTATACCGACGACCTGTACTTTGTGATCGGCAAGGCTGAACTCCGTCCCGAGGAGGCCTTCAAGCTGGGTCAGATGGCTCAGATCCTGAAGGAGAACCCGGATGCCACCATCCAGATCACCGGTTATGCCGACAGCGCCACCGGCACTGCCGAAAAGAACAAGACCCTCTCTTCGCAGCGGGCTCAGACCGTTGTGGATATGCTCCAGAAAGCCGGTGTTTCCGCCAGCCGCATCACCTCTGCCTCCGCCGTTGACCGGGACAGCTCCCAGAGCCCCGAAAGCAACCGCGTTGCCGTATGTATCGTTAAATAAGTAAAGCGCGAATAAGATGAAAAAGAATACTGCAATCGCCATTTTGGCATCCCTCGCGTTTGCCCTTTCCTGCACGTCCGATTTCCTGACCGTGGAGAATCCCAAGGCCAAGCCCATCGAGGAATACTTCACCACGGAGCAGTCCGTCTACGAATCGCTGGTGGCCGCCTATGCGCCGCTGGCATGGCCGGACTGGTTCGACAACAAATACAGCCCGGTGAACATTGCTTCCGACTTGATGGCCGACCAGCTGTGGCCCGGCGGCGGTACCGCCACAGACTTCGCCGACATGAAGGCCCTGGCCCGTTTCGATGCCGACGCCCGTTATACCCTGCCCGGCCTGTGGTCGGCCGCCTACAGCGGTGTCAAGCGCAGCAATGACGTGCTCCAGTACATCGGCTGGACCAAACAAGCCGGCAATATCAGCGACGATACCGCCAAGCGGTACGAGGCCGAGGCCCGCGCCCTGCGTGTGTTCTACTACAACTGGCTCTGGAAGTTCTGGGGCAACATTCCTTACTTCGAGACCAACCTGGAAGAACCCTTCGTCTGCGAGCAGATAACGGCCGATGAAGTGTACAACAAGATCATCACCGACCTGGAAGGCGTCATCGAGATGGATGTCCTTCCCATGATCCGCCCTCAGGCTGACGCCGGCCGTGTTACCCTGGCCATGGTCTACATGCTCTATGCAGAAATCACCATGTACCAGAACGACGAGACCCGCCTCCCCACCGCCCTGAACTACATGAAAGAAATCATTGCCGACAGCAACTACGACCTGCTCCCGGATTATGCCGACGTTTTCAAGGAAAGCGGCGAATGGGGCAGTGAGACCATCTTCGACGTGAACTATGTGAGCGAAGGCGGCCGCCGCGACTGGAGCTGGGTTACCGGTGAAGGCGGCACCATCCTGCCGCGTCTGATCGGTCCGCGCGGATGGCCTGACGGCACCGGCGGTTACATGTCCGGATGGGGCCTGGGTGCCGTACGCCTCTCTACCGTAGAGATGTTCGACCCGGCCGACGCCCGTAAGGACGTGACCTGCTTCAATGTGGCCGGCCTGGCCGAGGAATTGGGTGTCCAGTACGAGTCCACGGCTTACCAGCACACCGGTTACTATCTGCAGAAATATGCTCCGCTGGACGCCAATCGCCAGGGTTGCCTGGCCGACTGGCAGATGAACTTCAACAACAACCTCCGTGTCTACCGCTATGCAGAAACCCTGCTGAACGCCGCTGAACTGGTGGTACGCGGTTACGGTTCCGGCGACGCCGCCGGCTGGCTCAACCTTGTCCACGGCCGTTCCCTGGGCGGAGCCACCGTCGAGCTGAGCCTTGAAAACATCAAGAAAGAGCGTTCCCTCGAATTCGTGGGAGAAGGCAAGCGCTACTGGGATCTGGTCCGCTGGGAACTCACTTCCGACCCTGACGGCATCCAGGCTTCCAAAGTTCTCACCGGTCCCGACGAGCTGGAATTCCGCAAGATCAGCTGGACTCCTTCCAAGAAGTACATTCCCATCCCGGATACTGAAATCTCTGCTGCCGCAGGTTCCGCCTATCCGCTCACCCAGAACAACTATTGATTATGAAAAGATTAGCATACATCCTTATTGCCGTTCTGGCCATCGCTTCCTGCGCCCGGGAAACCTTCCAGCACCCTACGGAAGCTCAGGCCCCCCAGTCGGCATCTGACTATGAGCCCGTGGTCACGGTAGACCAGGAGATCAACCAGGTCACCTTCAGCCTGGACCAGAAGGGTGTCATCCCCGTCTGGCTGTTCCAGGACAGCAAAGGTGAATACACCATCCGCACTGCCCAGAACGGTGCCAAGCGCATCTTCGCCGTAGCGGGAGACTACACCGTCCGCATGCAGGTGATGAATGCCGCCGGCATCACGCCCGACTACAAGGAAGTCAGCTTCCACATCGACAACACCATCGTCAACTTCGACCGTTACTACACCTTCCTCGCCGGTGGTGTCAAGGGCGGTGAAACGGCCGTGGAGTGGCGTGTGGACAACGAACTGCCCGGTCATCTGGGCTGCGGTCCTTCCGGCACCGACGCCACCGAGTGGTACAGCGCCAATGCCAACGACAAGGTGCAGTTCGGCCTCTACGAAGACCGTGTCACCTTCAATGCCAATGGTACTTATACCTACAACCCCGGTGCCGACGGCTGCGTTTACGTGAACATCGGCGTCACCGCGGAACCGTTTGCATCGGCCAAGGGCGACGCGACGGAAGACTTCATGGTGGCCGTTGAGGAGCAGTCTGCCGAATACGAGTTCACCGTGGAAGGCAACGACGTTTACCTGGTCCTGCCCGCCAACACCCTGTTCCCGTACATCCCCAACGACGCTTTCTGGGCCGATCCTCGCCTGAAAGTGGCCAGCATTTCCAAGAATTCCGTGGAACTGATCGCCGACTCGCCTGACATCGCCTGGCGTGTGGTCCTCACCTCCGGCGCCGCCCCCGTGAAGTTCAACGGCTTCAAGTACGACGCCGACTCCAACCTCTGGAAACCGGCCGACGCAGCCCACACCTACAGCCAGTACTATGCTCCGGGTTGGTCTCCGATCGACAATCCGGCCGTGACCCAGAATGGAGGAACCTATTCCATGACCTTCCCGGCTGCTACCACCGACCAGTGGCAGGCCCAGTTCCACATCATCCCGGATGCCGCCGTGGCCGTGTCCTCCGACAAGACCTACGACTTCTCCGTGATCCTGAATTCCTCCGCGGACATCAAGGGCGTGACCCTGAAGCTCACCGATACGTCTGACGACGGAAACTACCTCTTTGTGGAGCGCACCGACCTCAAGGCCTTTGAGGAGACCATTTTCTGGCTCTCCGACGTGCCCGGCATCGACGCCGCATCCGTGAAGATGGTCTTCGACTTCGGCGGCTGCCCGGAGAACACCGAGGTAAGCATCTCCAACATCACCCTGAAGGATCACGCCGTCGATGACGGCACCGTCCTTCCCGATGTGGACGGCGGAGACGACCAGCCCGAGACCGGCGCCCACTTCGACATCGAAGGGGAGACCAACCTCTGGCGGAGCGCCACCATCGAAGAGATGTTCTACTTCTATGCTCCCGGCTGGAACCAGATTGCCGATCCTGAGGTCACCGCCAAAGACTGGGTGTACACGTTCACCCTGCCCGAGGCCACGACCGATCAGTGGCAGGCACAGGTGGCCTTCCGTACCACCATGTCCTCCAGCGCCGACAAGCGCTACGACTTCTGCTGCACCGTCCAGACCTCCCAGGATGTCCCCGGTGTCACCATCAAGCTCGTAAAGACCGGTGACGACAACGTCTTCTATACCGCCGACCGTCACGACCTCAAGGCTTATGAGGACTTCGTGTACCAGCTGCCCGACGTGGAAGGCATCGACATGGAGAAGATTTCCCTGTTCTTCGACTTCGGCGGCAACCCTGCCGGTACGGAGGTGACGGTCAAGGATGTCTGCTTCCAGGAGCACCAGGCTCCCGCCGGCGCCGTTTCGTTCGACTATAATTCGGAGGACAACCTCTGGAAACCGGCCGACGCAGCCCACACCTACAGCCAGTACTATGCCCCGGGTTGGGCGCCGATCGACAATCCGGCCGTCACGAACAACGGCTCTTCCTACAGCTTCACCCTTTCACAGGCTACGACCGACCAGTGGCAGGCCCAGTTCCACATCATTCCGGATGCCGCCATCGCCCTGTCGGCCGAAAAGACCTATGACTTCCAGGTGAAGGTGGAAACCAGCCAGAATGTTCCCGGTGTCACCTTCAAGTTTACGGACGCTTCTGACGACGGCAACTTCCTGTTTGTCGAGCGCCGCGACATCACTGCCTTCGAGGAATTCACCTTCGAGATGACGAACCTCGCAGGCATTGACGCCGCTTCCGTGAAGATGGTCTTTGACTTCGGCGGCTGCCCTGCCGAAACGGAAGTGACCATCAAGGACATCACGCTGCAAGAGCACAAATAAAGATGAAAGCATTTCATTTATTCCCGGTTCTTTTCCTGGCCCTCGCCTGCGCATGCGGCGGGGGCGGGGAAACCCCGGTACCTTCCAAAGAAACGATAACTTTTTCTCCTGCGGCGCTTTCCTGTGACGAAAACGCCCAGACCCTCACCCTCAATGTGACGGCTTCCGGTGCCTTCCAGGTCTATCCGGAGGACGGAGTCGACTGGGTGAGCGTAGACCCGGCCTACAGTGCTGAACCTGCCGCCGCCGTTGCGGTGAAGGTGAAGAAAAACGACACGTTCAAAGACCGGGAGACGACCATTACCGTCAAATGCGGATCCACCCGCGAAAAAGTCACGCTGTCCCAGAGCGGCGGCAAAGTGGACATCACCATCCCCGAGGGCTATCACCTGGTCTGGCGGGATGAGTTTGACGAAGGGAAAGTCCCCTCGTCGGAGTGGTGGTACGAAACCGGCGGCGGTGGCTGGGGAAATGCCGAACTCCAGGAATATGTAGCCCAGAACAAGGACGGGAAGGACATTGCCTCCATCTCCGACGGTACGCTCAAGATTGCCGCCACGAAGATTGGCGATACGGTTTATTCCGTGCGCATGAACACCAGCCAGGGATGGACCTACGGCTGGTTCGAGGCCCGCATCAAAGTGACGGACGTGCCCGGTTCCTGGCCGGCTTTCTGGATGATGCCCAAGAACTTCACTTCCTGGCCCCGCGACGGGGAAGTGGATATCATGGAATACGCCATTTCCACCCAGGGCAAGGACAAGAGTTCCTCCAGCATCCACTGTGAGCGGTACAACCACACCATCGGCACGGGAAAGACCCATGTCCAGGCGGTGTCGGGAGCTGCCTCCCAGTTCCATGTTTACGCCTGCGAATGGACGGCCGACGGATTCACCTTCTACATTGACGGGAAGGCGCACCACACGTTCGCCAATGACAAGAAAGGCGACTACGCCACCTGGCCGTTCTCCAATCCCTTCTACCTCAAGCTGAACCTGGCCTGGGGCGGGAACATGGGCGGCTCTCGCGACGAAAGCAAACTCCCCGCCGTTTACGAAATCGACTATGTCCGAGTCTTCCAGAAAGACTGAAGCCATGAAATGTACTAAAATCTTTATCTTAGCCCTGTTGGTTGTGGCTTCCTGCGTACGTGAGGAAGCCACATCCGTGGGGACGACCCCCGAAGTGGAAGCCCGGGTCGACGGACTCCTGAAGCAGATGACCCTGGCCGAGAAGATCGGCCAGATGAACCAGGTGTCCGTCGGCGGCGACGTGGCCAATTATGCCGATGCTGTCGTGAAAGGCCGCATCGGCTCCATCCTCAACGAGGCCGATCCGGCGAAAATCAATGCGTTCCAGCGGCTTGCCGTCGAGGAGAGCCGCCTTGGAATTCCGCTCCTGGTGGGACGGGATGTGATTCATGGATTCCACACCGTTTTTCCCATTCCGCTGGGCCTGGCGGCCACTTTCGACCCCGCCCTGGTGGAAGAGGGGGCCCGTGTGGCTGCCGTTGAGGCATCGGCCCAGGGTATCCGCTGGACGTTCTCGCCCATGCTGGACATCGCCCGCGATCCCCGCTGGGGTCGTATCGCAGAGGGCAGCGGTGAAGACACCTACCTGGACTGCCGGATGGCCGAAGCCATGGTCCGGGGCTATCAGGGCGCAGTCCTTGACAGCACATCCATGGCGGCCTGCGTAAAGCATTTCGCAGGCTACGGAGCGGCGGAAGGCGGACGGGATTACAACAGCACCTTCATCACCGAGCGTCAGCTCCGCAATGACTATCTGCCTCCTTTCGAGGCGGCAATCCGGGCCGGCGCCCTCACCCTGATGACCTCGTTCAATGACAACGACGGCGTGCCCTCTACCGGGAACGACTTCCTCGTAAGGCAGGTCCTGCGCGACGAATGGGGCTTCGACGGTCTGGTCGTAACCGACTGGAACTCAATGGGTGAAATGGTTCCTCACGGCTTTGCGGCCGACAACAAGGATGCTGCCGAAAAGGCTGTCGGCGTGTCGGTGGACATGGATATGATGACCTTCGGCTACCTGTCCCATCTGGAAGAACTGGTGCGGAGCGGTGCCGTGAAAGAGTCGCTTATCGACGATGCAGTCCGCCGCATCCTCCGCGTGAAAGTGATGCTGGGCCTGTTCGAGCATCCGTATGTGGACGTGGAGGCGGCTGCGGCCGTGCAGTACGCGCCGGAGCATCTGGCTGCGGCCTGCCGGACGGCGGAAGAATCGGCCATCCTGCTGAAAAATGACGGCGTGCTGCCCTTGAAGGACGGTGCCCGCATCCTGGTCACAGGCCCCATGGCCGACGCCCCCTACGAGCAGCTGGGCACCTGGTGCTTCGACGGCGACCGTACGCACACCGTCACCCCGCTGAAAGCTCTTCAGGAGCGTTTCCCCGGCAAAGTGAGTTATGTCCAGGGCCTGCGCTACACCCGGCAGAAGCGCGACCGTTTTGACGACGTGGTCTCCGCCGCCCGCAGGGCCGACGTCGTCGTCGCATTCCTTGGCGAAGAATCCATCCTCTCCGGCGAGGCCCACAGCCTGGCCGATCTGAATCTGAAAGGCTCCCAGAGCAGCCTTCTCGCTGCCCTGCATGCAACGGGCAAGTCCGTGGTGGCCGTGGTCATGGCCGGCCGCCCGCTCACCATCGAGCAGGATTTGCCCCATTGCGGAGCCCTCCTTTACGCATTCCATCCGGGTACCATGGGCGGTCCCGCCCTTTCGAGACTCCTGACGGGGGAGGTGAACCCTTCCGGCAAGACGCCGGTCACGTTCCTCCGCACCGTCGGCCAGGTTCCGCTGTACTACAACCACCACATGACAGGACGTCCCTATAAGAATGAGACCCTCCTGGACGACATGGACCTGGAACCCGGTCAGACCTCCCTGGGAAATACCTCCTATTACCTGGATTACGGCGCTTATCCGCTGTTCCCGTTCGGCTACGGACTCAGCTACACGCGCTTTGCCTACAGCGGCATTTCGCTGGACCGGGAAGTATATACTCCGTCAGACACCCTCTCCGTTTCCTTCACCCTCACCAACACCGGCGAGCGCGAAGGTACCGAGGTGGCTCAGGTCTATGTACGCGACCTGGTCGGCTCCGTCACCCGCCCGGTGAAAGAACTCAAAGCCTTCCGCCGCGTTTCGCTTCAACCTGGTGAAAGCCAGTTGCTTACCGTACAGATTCCTGTCAGCGACCTCGCCTTTTACGGTCTGGATATGGTTAAGAAAGTGGAACCCGGTGAATTCCGCCTCTGGGTTGCCGGCGACAGTGCCTCCGGTGATCCGCTGTCCTTTGAGGTCCGCGCCGCCCGGTAACTGCCTACTGGCCGATCGGATCTTCGTAGAGCTGCTGCAGACGCCGCAGCTCTTTTTTTAGTTTCCGGGTCAGTTTTTCCGTCCCGGGTTCGCCATAGAGGTTGTGGAGTTGCTGCGGGTCGGTCTTGAGGTCGAAGAGTTCCCACTCGTCGATGTCGTTGTAGAAGTGCATGAGCGAATAGCGCTCCGTGCGGACGCCGTAGTGGCGGCGGACGGAATGCTCGGCGGGGAACTCGTAATAGTGATAGTAGAGGGACTTGCGCCAATCCTTGACCTTCTTCCCTTTCAGGAAAGGCGCGAAACTCTCTCCCTGGATGTCTTCCGGGACGGGCAGGCCCGCCAGTTCCAGGATGGTGGGTGCATAGTCGATGTTCTGCACCATGGCGTCAATGTCGCCTTTCTTGCCGCCGGGCATGCGCACCAGCAGCGGCGTGCGGAAGCTTTCCTCGTACATGAAGCGCTTGTCAAAGTAGCCGTGTTCGCCCATGAAGAAGCCCTGGTCGGAGGTGTAAATAATCACTGTGTTGTCCAGGAGGCCGTTTTCTTTCAGATATTCGTATACCCGGCCTACGTTCCGGTCCACTGAGCGGATGACGCTGCAGTAGTCCCGCATGTAGCGCTGGTACTTCCACGCATAGAGTTCCTTTCCCTGAAGGGAGTCCCGTTTGAACTGGCGGATGATGGGGTCGTAATACGCATCCCAGGCAGCCTGCTGTGCGGCGTTCATCCGGCCGGGTACCAGCTCCCCTTCCGGAAGATTCCGGCGGTACAGGTCCCGACCGTAGTTTTCCAGACCGGGGTTTCCGGGGGTGTGGATTTCATTTTCGCGGTCGGCCAGTTTGAGGTCGTAAACGAGGTTCATGTCCTTGAGGATGCTCATTTCCTGAAGGGCGGCGGCTTCGCGGGTGGCGTAGTCGTCCCAGAAGGTGGACGGGAGGGGGAACTCCTTGTCGTCAAAAGCACCCAGGTCCTGCCCGTCCGGCATCCAGCTGCGGTGCGGGGCCTTGTAATGCAGGAAGAGGCAGAAAGGCTTGTCCTGCGCTCTCCGGTCCAGCCACTGAAGGGCGACGTCGGTCGTGATGTCGGTGCTGTAACCTTCCCGGACCAGCCGTTCTCCGTTCCGGATGAAAACGGGATTGTAGTAGTCTCCCTGGCCGGTGAGGATGTCCCAGTAGTCGAAACCGGTGGGGTCGCTCACAAGGTGCCACTTGCCCACGATGGCCGTCTGGTAGCCGCCTGCGCCGAGGAGTTTCGGGAGCGTCTGCTGGCTGCCGTCGAAGATGCCGTGTTCGTTGTTGGTGAAACCGTTTTTGTGGCTGTGTTTCCCCGTCAGCAAGCAGGCCCTGGAAGGTCCGCTCAGGGAGTTGGCTACGAAACTGTTGGTGAAACGGGCACCCTCATCGGCCAGCCGGTCAATGTTGGGGGTTTCCATGAAACGGCGGTCGTAGGCGCTGATGGTCTGGTACGAGTGGTCGTCGCACATGATGTAGACCACGTTCAGCGGCTTTTCAGGAGCGGCCTCTTTTCCGGAAGAACAGGCCGCCGCAACGCCCGTCAGGGCCATCAGAAAGGGAGTCTTGTCCATAATACGCTGTGGGTTTGTAAAAAGTCCGGTTTGTTTACAAAGATACGAAAATGTTTAAATCCATCAATGGAAAAGGCTGGCACGTAAGTATCTTATAATCAACAAGATGCTAAAATCGCCTCCGGCAAAAAGTCGTAGGCGATTTCAGGAAGTTGCTCAGTATCAGGGAGATAAGTGCCACGGGTGGGAGGCTACAGCCGGGCGACGCCTTCTATCAGGGATGCTCCGCTGGCCTGGGCGCCCATGGAAGCGGTTCCTTCCGAGAATGTGCTGCCCCAGAAGTAGTCACAGTACATGCGGGGGTACATTTTGCGGTCCAGGTGCTTGTACAGGGTTTTTGCACAAAGCAGCAGTTTTTCCTTTATGGTCTGGGCGGTGACACTGTCGGCATCTTTATCCAGGACATAGTTCACGGCATAAGGAATCAGGACGGCCTTGAACAGGCTCTGGTCCATGCTGGTTCCTTCATGACGGAGAACGCCGGTGGCGGAATCCGTGCAGCGGTTGCTGGTGAACGCATACTTGAGAACCTTTCCGGCCTTGTCCATGTAGGCTTTTTCGCCGGTCAGATGATACAGCTGCCGGCAGGCTTCCCCGAGCGTTCCCTGCGTATAGCTCAGCGGAGGTTCTTCGGCCCTTTCTTCGTCGGGCATGTGGTCTGTGCACGCTTTGTACAGGGTCTTGGCAATGTCCAGATATCCGCCGTCAGCATAATAGGTATGCAGTTTTCCGGCGACAAGGCAGGAGGGCGCGTTGGTGCAGGCGTTGAAATTGCTCACGTCCTCGGGCCGATTGGTCCAGGGAAGGGCATATCCGCCCGAATAAGCCAGGCGGCGCGGCCAGATGTACTTGTCAAACACCTCCCGGGACGTTTCCAGGTAGGTTTTGTCTCCGGAAACTTCTGTGATGCGTATGAGCGTAAGGCAGATCCAGGCCATGTCGTCGGTCCATACGTTGTAGAAACCGCCGTAAGAGCCTTCTCCGCGGTGGTCCGTGTTGTAGTTGTTGGCGTAATGGGCGTACCATTTGCCGGCATAGTCCAGATAAACGGCTTTGAGGGAGGCATTCCGCTGCGCTGCATAAAGCAGTACGTCAAGGGCGTGCGCCTGCTGCCAGTAAATGTATTCCGACGACTTTTCGATATCGTTCGGGGTAGACCAGAACGTACCGGTGGTCTTGTCCAGGAAATTGCTTACCAGCACATTGGTGCAGGAGTCTGCAAGGGCGGGCCAGTCATAGGAGGGAGGGGTCACCGTGCCGCCGCCCGACGGTGTCGTACTTCCCGTTCCGGGGCGGACCGGCTCCAGAGCATTGTTGTTGCAGGCACAGCCCAGGAAGAACATGGCTGCGCAGAAGGAGATGAGCAAACTGTTTTTCATCGCATTATCGGCTTACAGGGGGGCGGGAGGCGTTCCAGACATCGGAAGGTTCTGTGCCCATGGTGAGCACCAGCTCTCCGCCTTTGAATACATCTTTGCGGTACAGCCAGTTCTGCTCCAGCGGCTTGCCGTCAAAGCTGGCCTTCTGAACGTAATAGGCCTCCGGAGCGTTGCCGACGGTCTTGATTACGAACTTTTTACCGCTTGCATTAAACGGGCTCAGGTGGATTGTGACCTTGTCGAAGATGGGCGAGCCAATCTGATAGGTAGGATCCTCGGGAGCACCGCCCTGGACGTCAAAGAGTCCGATGGCGGACAGGACATACCAGGCGCCCAACTGGCCCTGATCTTCGTCCTGGCCGTATCCGTAGCCATGCTCGCCGTCGGTGCCGTAAAACTCGTCGCAGATCAGGCGGACCCATTTCTGGGTGAGATAAGGCTTGCCGGAGAAGTTGAAGAGCCAGGGTTCGTGCAGGCAGGGCTGGTTGCCATGGTTGTAAGGGCTGTTGATGCCCGAGAAAGCGTACGTGGTCTTCCCTCCGCCGAAGATGCTTTTGCGCGCCTCGGTGAAAATCCCGTCCAGGCGCTCGTTGAAGACTTCGGCCCCGAGGCGGGCAATCAGCGAATCCGGATTTTGCGGGACAAAGAAGGTATACTGGACGGCATTGCCTTCCTGGAAACCCCGCCAGGACTCAAGCGGGTCGAAGTTGCCCAGGAATTCGCCGTCCACCCCGCGCGGATGCACGAGTTTCAGGCTGTCGTCGAAGACCTTGGCCCATCCGTCGGAGAGGTCGGTGAGTTGCCGATAGTCGGCGTCATAACCCATCTGCCGGGCGATCTGGGCGGTGGCATAGGCGCTGAAACTGTATTCGAGTGTATGCGAGACGGAGAAGGTGGCGCCGCGGCTGTTGGCGACAAAGCCGGGGTCGTCAATATAGGGGACATAGCCCTTCTGGACAAACTGCTGCACGTCCATCTTCCCGGCGCCCTCTATCCTGCCGATATATTCCAGGTTGTCTTTCCGCGCCGCCGCGTACATGGTCTCAAGGTCGTAGTTCCGGATGCCGCTGTTGTATGCGCCTGCAAAAGCGACCGACACCATGTTGGTGCCGACGCCGGAGACATACTTGCTGCAGGCGATGCCGTCGCCCAGCCATCCTGCATCCTTGTACACCAGAAGCTGGCTGGACACCCAGTCGTTATAGTATTCCGGATAGGCCAGGGCCCACAGCGGAGTCAGGTTCCAGTAGCCGCCCCAAATGGCGTCCGTATTGTAATGATTATGAATCGGTTTTCCGTCGGCCCCGAGCTCAATCCGGCCTTCGGTGCCGTCGTTGCGGGGGTATGCGCCGTTCACGTCGCTGGCCAGGCCACGGCCCAGCAGCACATGATAAAGACCGGTGTAGAATTTTACTTTGTCGCCCGGTTTTCCCCCGGAAACCTCCAGACGGCCAAGGGCTGAGCGCCATTTGGCCGCTGTCTGGGAACAGGCATCGTCGAAGGACAGACCGGCCGCCTCTGTCTCCAGATTGAGCCTTGCATTTTGGATGGAGGTATAGGAAAGGCCGATTTTTACTGTAACCTCGCCGGGATTGTCATAATCCAGGGAAAGCACGGCTCCCGGACCGGAGACCTCCGTGTCGCTTTCGCGCGTCTGTCCCACATGGAAGGCGGAACTTGCCGACGGAGCCTTGGACAGTTCTCCGGAGAAAAACATGCTCACCGTGGCTCCGGCCTGGTATTTCTTTACATATTCCGGCTCGGTGACAATGTACCCTTCCACACGCGTACCGTCCACTTTCACATAAGCGTCCCGGATGGCACCGCTTTCTCCCATCCGGGTTCCTACATTCAGGAGGATGTGGGCGTCGGCCCCGTCCCGGAAGGTGAAACGCTGGTAGCCGACTCTTTCGGTAGCGGTCAGTTCCGCCTTGACGTCATAGTCGGCAAGATAGACGCTGTAATAGCCCGGACGGGCCGTTTCGGTGGCTTTGTCAAAGGAGGAACGCCAGCCTTCAGCGGGATTCTCCAGGAGTCCCGGCTGGGTGACAGGCTCTCCGGTCACCGGCATGAGGGCCAGGCCGCCTACCTGAAACTCGTGGAAGCAGGGGAAACCGTCGATGGAAGTATGATTGTCCTCATATCCAACGGCTTCCCACCCCTGGTTGTTGCCATAGGTGCCGTTGGTGGAAGCGCCGAGTTTGGCCATGCCGAACGGCGCCGACGCGGGCGTATAGACAAACCATCGGCTGTGTACGGTGCCGATGTTCGGATTCACGAAATCCAGGATATCTTCCTTGGGGGCGCATGAGGCGGCCGCCAGAACTGCGGCGGCACAAAGCAGGATTCTCTTCATTTTACTTGTGTTCGTTGTTATACAGGGCTATCGCGCCGAGGGACTCCAGCGCAGCATCCTGCATCAGAAGGCCTTTGTCGCGGTCGGGATTCACTTTCTTCCCGCTCCAGTCTTCGTAGAACAGGCCATTCTGGCTGCGGCCGTGCTGCCACGCATATTCAAGGTTCCGGGTGAATACTTTGATGTATTCGCCGCAGGTTTTGAAGTCCGGCTCCAATTCCATGTAAGCGCGGATGAGCTTTATGGTAAACCAGGGATCGTTGAGCACATAGGCCATCCCGATACCGTCCCTTTGCTTGACAAAATAGCTGTAAGCGCCTTTGGCGGTGGCAATCGCCTCGTCCAGATAGTGCTTTTCATGGGTGATGTGGTACAGGCGGGTACCCGCAGCTATCATCGCCCCGGAATTGTATGTCCACTTGGTCTTGTTGATGGAACCGTCGGCATTTCGGTCGTTCCAATAGGTCTGGTCGGAAGAGTCAAGCAGGTTGTTTCTCTCCCAGGCGTAAAGACGCTTGGCAAAGGCCAGGACGTCGGCTTTTTCGGCCTCGGGGCAAATGTCGTAGTAGCTCAGGAGGAACCATTGGGCATAGCCGTTGGCGCAGGCGGGTTTGTTGGAGTCGCCGTTGCCGGGCATGTTCTTCTGGTCCTCGCACCACCACAGGGCGCCGCCGAGCGTGTCATCCTCGCCGGAAAGGAGGAAGTGGACAATCTTCGCGCAGCGGGCCAGGTATTTTTCATCTTGCAGCTGTTTGTAGGCTTCCACAAGGTTGAGGCCGATGATGGAGTTGTCGTCGTAGAAACGGCTGCCGCTGCCGGTGGTTCCGTTTGTCTGGGACCCGTATCCTCCGGGGCCGTCGCTGCGCCAGTAAGCCTCATAGCGCTCGACTTTGGCGGCGTAGTCCACGTCATAACCCAACTTGTTCATCAGGGCGACCCCGCTCATGAGCCCGTCGTAAGGCCACAGGAAAGAGGCCGAAAGGTCTCCGTTGCCTTTGGGGTAATTCTCGTTGAAGAAGCCGGCCGTCGCCCCGGATTTGATTCCGTAGAGCTTATCTATGGTAAGATAAGTGTCGTAGGCGCGTTCGTGCCATACGACTTTTTCGGCAGCGGGCGTGGTGCCGCCTTCGTTTCCTCCGTTGGAGGGCTTCAGCTGTTCTTTGGACGGATCGCTGCAGGAGGTCTGCATGCAGGAGCAGAGAAACAGGGAGGCGATAAGGAGTTTTATGGATCTCATAATACGAAGATAATGAAAAAAAGCGGACGGCGCATCATCAAATGCGCCTGTCCGCTTGTCTTCAGAGGAATTACCTGGTAGTGAAATTGGAGAAATTGTGCCACATGCGGCCGTCGGCATCTATCCAGAGTTCGACGACGAAGTTGTGGTTGTCACAATCGGTAGGGGCTTTCCAGAGGTGGTCCCACTGGCCCTGGCCGGCAAACTCGGCAAGCTCGCGGATGTCACTGCGGCCTTCGGTTACGTTGGCCCTGTTTTCAGCGTCGCCGCTGTCGGGTCGGCCCCAGGTGTATTTCTGGCCGTCCAGCGTCAGGTAGAAGGAGTAGCGCTCTTCACCGTTGGCTGCGCACCAGTCCCAGCCGCGGTAGAACACCGAGTAAGTTTCTCCGCGGAACTTGCCGCCGCCCACATACTGGAGCACGCTGCCCTCGTAGGAATGCGGGCTGTCGGCCGCCCAGGTGAGGGTGATGTCGCTGAGGGTGATGCGTTTGACGGTCTTGTTGTTGAAGTCTACGATGAGCCGTTCTCCTGCACCCGTCGGGGTGGGGGTGACGGAACCGGACTTGTTGCCTTCGCAAAGGGTGCTGGCACCGCTCACATAGTACTGGTAACCGTCGCCGGTGAAGTAGATATCTCCGTTGCCGATCGCCGTTGCGTAGAGGACGAATACACCGTCGGCGCTCTTGTGGAGCTGCTGGCCGTCGGTCTCGGCACCTGTGCCGTGAATGGTCAGCGTGGAGGGAACGTGCTGCACGTCTTCGGCAAGCGGTGAGAAGTTGGAGAAGTTGTGCCACATGGTTCCGTCATTGTCGAACCAGATTTCCACGTCGAAGTTCTGCTTGTCGCAGTTGGTGGGCGCTTTCCAGAGGTGATCCCACTGGCCCTGGCCGGCGAATTCCGCCAGTTTCCGGACTTCGCTGCGGCCATCGGTAACGGTGGCGCGGTTTTCCGAGTCGCCGTCATCGGGGCGGCCCCAGGTGTATTTTTCGCCGTCCAGCGTCACGTAGAAGGAATAGCGCTCCTCGCCGTTGGCTGCGCACCAGTCCCAGCCGCGGTAGAACTCGACCGTGGTGTTGCTGCGGAATTTTCCTCCGCCTACGTACTTGAGCACGCCGCCGTCGTAGGAGTGCGGGGAGTCGGCCGCCCAGGTCAGGGTGATGTCACGGAGGGGTGTGCGCTTCACTTCGCGGGTGGAGAAGTTGAGGGTGAGACGTTCGGCCTCGCCGGCGGTCGTCGCAGTGATGCTCTGGCTCTTTTCTCCTTCTGTGAGAAGGCCTTCGGAGTTGATGTAGTACTGGTAACCGTCGCCGCTGGTGAAGAAGATGTCACCGTCCTTGAGCGCCGTTGCACCCAGACGGAAGATTCCGTCGCCGACCTTGGCCAGGGACTGGCCTGCCGTCTCTGCGGCCGAACCGCCGATGGTGAGCGTCTGAGGGATGTGGACAACGCCTTCCGCGAGGGGAACGATATTGGAGATGGTATAGCTCAGCGTTCCGTCGGCCGCGATGTTCACCGTCACGTCGAAGGTGCTGGAGGCTGTGCTGGAAGCCAGCTTCCACAGATGCGACCACTGGTCCTGTCCCTGGAATTCGTCAAGGGGCAGCGTGTAGCTTCCGTCGGCACCCACTGTGGGCCTGTTTTCAGCATCGCCGCTGTCGGGACGGCCCCAGGTGTACAGGTCTTCGCCGATACTCAGGTAGAAGGAGAAGCGCTCTTCCTCATATCCGCCGCCGGTGTAGAAGGCGGGAACGCGGACACTTTCGGCCTTGAAGACGCCGTCACCGCGGTAGGTGAGGGTTCCGTTCTCCAGCGGGGTCTGGTTGTAAGCCCAGGTCATTGCCGGATTGCCGATACGGGCGCGAGTGACGCTCTGGTTGTTGAAGTCGATGATCAGGCGCTCCAGCACGTCGGCGGGAGTGGCCGGGAAGTCAGTCAGGTTTTCACCCTGGACGATGGCGCTGCCGTTGGCATAATAGATGTTTCCGTCGCCTTCAAAATAGACAGAACCGCCGGTGAAGCTGGTGAACGGAAGCATGAACACGCCGTCGCTCACTTTCGTGAGGGTCTTTCCGCTGTCTGCGCATCCTTCGCCCTTGATCACAAGGCTTCCGGGAATATCCTGGACACCGCCGCCGGGAATGGGATCGCCCGGGTTGTAGGTCTGGATATTGGCAAACTCCTGATAGAACTTGTTGTCCTTGTTCGTGTAGATGAGATAGTCAAAGACTTTCCCTTCCACCTCTTCGGGGAACTTGAACGGGCCGTGACCCCAGTCGGGCCGGCCTTCGTATTCCGCAAGTTCAAAGTATTCGATACCGTAGTTGACGCTGGGGCGGGTTGCACCGTATTTGCTGTCGGTGGTGCTCCACTCGCATTCCCGGCCGTCGACCGAGACATAGACCGTGTAGCGCTCCTCGCCGGTGGCGGCGCACCAGTCCCAACCGCGGAAGAATTCCTCGATAACCATGCTGGCAGCCTTGAAAACGCCTTTTCCCACATAGGAAATCGTCGTATTGTGGATGGGGTACTCCCCGGGGTTCAGCCATCTGCTGGCGCAGGGGTATACACTGAGTCCGCTGATTGTCTCGAACTTTACGCCCAGCGAGTTGAAATCCACTGTGATTCGGGCCACTTCGCCCAGGCCGGAGGCTGTGACGTCTCCGCTTCCTTCACCTTCATTCAGGATATTGGAAGAGTCGAAGTAGTACTGCGTGCCCGTCTCTTCGTCGCTCTGGAAATAGATCTCACCGTCGGCAAGCCGGGTATAAATCTGGTAGAGGCCTTCCTCGACGATGCGGAATTCGCGGCCTTCCTCTTCACCGGACGCCTTGGCGCCGCTGCCCATCAGGTAGAGCGCTTTGGGGAAAGTGTCGATGCCTTCGCCGCGGGTGACGGTGATGCTCCTGCTGCCTTCGAACAGATGGCTCTCACCGCCCTTGGAGGCCCGCACCGTCCAGATGAGGGTGCTGGTCTCGCCGGGCTTGATACCGGCTTTGCGGGCAATGATATTCAGGTCGGCATGCGAAAGGGTGAGCCGGGGAAGGGCTCCCTGGTCGCTCTTGCGCACGTCCACGGGATCCGAGAAGTTACCGCCTTCTTTGTCAAAGAGTACTTCGTACAGGATGAGTCCGCCGTCATTGGCTTTACCGCCCTCCCATGACAGGATGATCGTCTCGGAGGAAGTTACGTCAAGCGATACGGCCGACGGAGAATCCAATGAAACCGGCATGGTGAAGTTCGTGTCGAACTCGTATGTCCTCTTGCACCCGACGAAAGCGAGTGCAATGGAAAGTATGGCAATGATTTTTTTCATAACAGACTACCAGTTGGGGTTTTGTTCCAGTATATTGTTGGTCAGGTCCCTTTCCTTCTGGGGGATGGGCCAGAGGTAGTGTTTGGCAGGGTCAAACTGGCGCTCTTCCACGCGGACGAAACCGTCGTCGGTGCCCACTGTCTCACCCGTGTACAGGCCGTGGCACCAGCCGTTCAGAACCGTTTCGGCGGTTTTCCAGCGGATGATGTCGTTGCGGCGGGTGCCTTCGAAGGCAAGCTCGCTCCGGCGTTCGTTGCGCACGATGGCCTTCAAGTCGCTGCCCGTTGCAGGGAAGTCCAGTGCTCCGGCCTCGGTGAAACCGGCACGCTCGCGGATTTTGCGGACCGTGGCATTCCAGACCGTCTCATTCAGGGTGCCCAGCTCCGCATGGGCCTCGGCGTTCATCAGGAGGACGTCGGCATAGCGGATGATGATGGCGTTCAGACCCGACTGGAGCGTCTGGCGATAGGTGTTGTCCCACCATTTGCGGATATAGTATCCGGTAGGCGTCACGTCGGAAGTGGAGCCGAAAGCGTCGCGGCCGGTCCAGTCCGGCTCGATGGCGCCGGCGGTTCCCGGATAGCTGTTGCCGGGATACATCACGGTAGCGGCGAGACGGGGATCGCGTCCGGCCCAGGGATTGGAGGCGTCGTAGCCGGAGCCTGCCTCGTCAATCGCCTTTCCGTTGAGCATGATGTAGCTGTCCACCAGGCTCTTCAGGGGAGCGAGGTTGGAATAGCCGCCCATGGACGGGGGAATGGTATTGTACATGATGTTGTGCTCGCGGGAGATGGGAATGTACTGGTTGGCGAGCATGATCTCGGGGCACTGTTCGGCCGATACTTCAAACAGGCCGCTGTAGGAAGGATACAGCTCGATTCCGCTGTTGTCCATGATGTCCTGGGTAATGTCGCGCACCTTCTGGTAATTGCCCTCGAACAGGTAGGTCCGGGCCTGGATGGCACGGGCGGTCCATTTGGTCACGCGGCCCTGGTCGGTTCCGCTGTAGGAGCCGGGAAGCGCATTGCCGTCAATCACTTCCTGCAGTTCATTCTCGATATTGGAGGCGACGGTCTCGGCGCTCTCACGGGTAAGAATGCGGGATTCGGCAATGGAGATGGGCGTGGTCACATAGGGAACGCCGCCGAAGTGTACGTACAGTTCGTAGTAGTTCCATGCGCGGAGGACCCTGGCCTCGGCAATATAGCGGGCCTTGAGGTCGGCAGCCAGGTCGGGGACCAGGTCGATATGGGCAAGGAGTTCGTTGCAGGCGCGGATTCCGGCATAGTGACGGTTCCATACGTCGTACACATAGCCGTCGGACGTGCCATATTTGCCGTTGCCGATAGCCTGGTTTTGTCCGCCCTTTACATAGGCGTTGTCCGTCATGCCGTCGCTGTAGACCAGCTCGTACATGTCCGTCAGATACGTATAGCAGGTATTGAGTGCGTCATAAGCGGCGCCCGGGTCATCCTGCCAGAAAGTGAGGTCGGTTTCGCGGTCGTAAGGAGGCGTGTCCAGCGGCACGCAGGCGGCGAAAACCATTGCGGAAAGAGTCAGTGCACAGAATATCTTTTTCATTGTTGTCTCCTCCATTAGAATTTAACATTCAGGCCGAAGGAATAGACGCGGGCCACGGGATAGGCGCGGCCGCTGCCGTCGGCATTGTATTCGGGATCCCAGCCACCACGCATGGTGGAGAGAGTAAGGGCGTTCTCTACGCTCACATAGGCGCGCAGGCCGCTCAGATGAATCGCTTTCATCCAGTCGCCCTGGAAGTTGTAACCCATCTGGACGTTCTTGAGGCGCAGGTAGGCGGCGTTCTGAATCCAGAAGTCGGACTTGGTGGCGTTGTTGGTGGATTCGCTGCCCATGGTCAGACGCGGGTAGGTAGCGTTGGGATTGGCCGGCGTCCAGCGGTCCAGGTGGAAGTCCAGAACGGGGCCTTCGTTGTTGTTGTGGAAGGCTTCCACGGCTTCACCTCTCATCCAGCGGCTGCGCATGCCGACACCCTGCAGGAATGCGGAGAAGAAGAATCCTTTCCACTGCATGTTGTAGCTGAGGCCGAAGGTGTAACGGGGGAAGTCGTTGCCCACCACAAAGCGGTCGTCGTCATTGATCACGCCGTCGGTGTTGCCGTTCTCGTCCGGTTTGTCGATGTAGCGGATGTCACCTGCGCGGGGGACGATGCCCTCCAGATGAGGTGCGGCTGCCGCCTCGTCGTCGCTCTGGAACAGGCCGTTGCTCCTGAGGGCATAGTAGGAGTAAAGCGGATACCCTTCCTTGATGACCGTGACCACGTCGTAGCCGTAGTACAGGGTTTCGCCCTTGGTGTCGACCACTTTGTTCCAGCTGTCGGAGATGTTTCCGGCAATGCTGTGGTCCACGCTTCCGGTGCGGAAGTGATAATTGGCCGACAGTTCCCAGCCCCAGCTGGACACCTTGGCGGCGTTGGAAGTGGGAGCGCCGTTGCCGAACATACCGGGAACCGGCAGGCCGACCAGGATATCGCTGGTGAGGTTGTTGAAGAAGTCGAAGGAGATATTGAGGTTGTTCTTGAGCAGCCCCATGTCCAGGCCGATGTCGGCCATCCGGGTGGTCTCCCACTTGATGGACGGGTCTACGGAAGAGAAGTAAGCCGTGGGGACAAGCTCGCCGCCGAAGTTGTAACCCTGGGTTACGGACACGGTCTGCATGTAGCGGTAAGCGCCGATGCGGTTGTTACCGACAAGACCCCAGCTGCCGCGCAGCTTCAGGGAAGGGATGATGGGACGGATGTTTTCCCACCAGGGTTCCTGGGAGAGACGCCAGCCCAGCGACACCGAAGGGAAGAGACCGGAACGGTTGCCCTTAGCGAAGTAGGACGAGTAGTCGTTACGGATATTGAATTCGGCCAGGTAACGCTCGTCGTAGTTGTAGGTGAGGCGGGCGAAGCCGGAATACAGGGACCAGTCGGATGCGCCGCCGTTGTTGGAGACTTTGTCGCCGGAGAGGTTGCCGACGAAAATGTCGTACTTGGAATCGTCGGTCAGGCGCTGGGTGTCGAAGTTCTTTGCACTTTCGCCTTCATAGGCATAACCCAGAAGGGCGCCCACGTTGTGCTTTTCGGCAAACGTCTTTTCAAAATTCAGGGTGATGGTGGACGTGAGTTTGGTGGCCCTGTAGGACGACTCGGAAATGTGGTTTTCCTTGTCTCCGGAGGCTGCCGCGGTGGAAGCCATGCGGTTCTCGTGCGTGCCGTTGTCAATGGAACGTCCGCCCACCGTGGCATTCAGGCTGAGGCCGTCCATGATGCGGAAACTGGCATTCACGCTGCCGCTGATGTCCTCGTTCAGGCTCTGGCGGTATCCGCCGGTTTCAAGCCGTTCCAGCGAGTTGGAGTTGGAGCCGGAAGGGTAGGTGTAGGTGCCGTCGGCATTCTTGATTTCGTAGATGGCGGGCATGCGGTTGCACTGCTCGATAATCCATTCGGTCCAGTAGGCGTGATCGCGGATGACGTTGCGGGTGTATTGGGCCGTGGCGTTTACGGTCAGGCGGTCGGTCACCTTGTGGCTCATGTTGAGGCGGGCGTTGTAACGGTTGTAGCCGTAGTCGGGGCCTTTGAACATGCTGTCCTGGTCCAGATAGCCCAGGGAAGCCATATAAGAGAGGTTCTTGGTGCCGCCGGTCACAGAGAGATTGTGACTGTGCTGGGGAGCCGTGGCCTTGTAAAGCTCGTTGATCCACTTCACGTTGGTGCCGCCGTTGCGGAATCCGGCGATATCCTGGGCGTTGAACTTGACGGTGCGGCCGGAGTTCACGGCTGCTTCGTTGTAAAGCTCGGCATAAATCCAGGAATCCACCACGGTGGGAAGGGCGGTAGCCTGCTGCAGGCCGAAGCTCATGTCGTAATTCACATGGACTTCCCCTTCGCTGCCTTTCTTGGTGGTCACCAGGATGACACCGTTGGAAGCGCGGGAACCGTAAATGGCCGTGGAGGATGCGTCCTTGAGGACGGAAATCTGATCGATGTCGTTGGGGTTCAGGTTGGCCAGGGAACCTTCGATACCGTCAATAATCACCAGCGGATTATTGTCGTTCATGGTGTTGTAGCCGCGGATATTCATTGAAGGAACGCCGCCCGGAGTGGAGGAACCCTGCTGGATAACCAGACCGGGAGTGGTGCCCTGGAGACCTTCCAGAACATTGTTGATGGGTTTTCCTTCCAGCTCCTTGGTCGACACGGAAGCTACGGCGCCGGTGAGGTTGACTTTCTTCTGTACACCGTAACCTACTACCACGGCGTCGTCCAGCAGCAGGCTGGACTCTTCCATTGTAACATCCACCGTGTTGCGGCCGGCGACAGCCACCTCTACGGGTTCGTAGCCGATAGCCGAAAATACCAGCACCGCGTCCGGTTTGGTCTGGATCGTGTAGAATCCATCTACATTGGTGACTGTTCCCTGTGACGTGCCTTTCACAATCACGGATGCGCCAATGACAGATTCTCCGTTTGAAACAACCGTACCGGATACCCGGTGGCCGTTTTGCGCCGCGGCGCCGAGGCAGGCGCCTGCGCCCATGAACACGAGCACGGACAGTACTGCTGTCCGGATGCATTCACTGAACTTGGATCGTTTCATCTGTAATGGGATTAAGTTAATATTGGGTTGTTTTGTCAATTTGCGAGAGGGCATAGGCGTATGCACCTATGGATACGGCTTCACTGGTACCCAGCTGCGATACCGTAATGCCGGTCTTCTTGTCTTTCCGGTAGCGGACGGTCCGCTCGCTTCCGGGAATGTTTACAGGTATGGAAGTGTCTTCCAGGAATTTACGCATGCCTTCCCCGCTGGTAAGGTCCAGCACCTGCATCTGCACCCACGGCTGTATGGCCTGCGTCAGTGCCGGGATGATGAACCGGGCGGCGCCGGAGAGGCCTCCGCCGATCACCACCAGCCCGTCGGCAATGTCAAGGGCATGTGCAAGGGCGTCGGCGATGGCTGTCCCCATGTCCGCAAAGGCGGTCCTGGCAGCCTGCATATTTCCTTCGCGCTGCCCCATGGCTATCTCGAAGATATCTTTGGGAGAGAGGTCCCCGCCGTTTCCGGACAGTTGGGCGTACACGCGTTTGACGGCGCGGATGCTGACGCTTTCTTCGGCAATTTTGTCGGGGAAATGGACGTTGCGCATCAGCCATACATCTCCGCCGCAGCCGTTGTCGCCGCGCAGAAGAACGCCGTCCAGCACGACTCCCGCGCCGAATCCGGTCCCGAGCGTAAGGCCGATGAGGTTTTTATAGCGCTGCGTGCTTCCGGCCTGCTCGAGGCGGGCATTCATCTGCGGAAGCGCTCCGGCAAGGGCCTCCCCGTAAGCGAACAGGTTGCCGTCGTTGTTGATGAATACCGGCAGGCCGAAAACCTCCGAAAGGTACGGTCCCATGGCGACGCCGTCGCGGAAGCAGGGGAAATTGGGCAGGTCCCCGATGATTCCGGCCTCGTAGTCGGCAGGGCCGGGAAAAGCGAAACTGATGGCCGCCGGACGTTCCGGAAGGGCTTCTTCCACCTGGCGGAACCCGCTGACAAGCACGTCCAGGCAGCGCCGGACGTCGTCCGTCACCGCGTTGAGGCGCACCGGAGCCACCACTTCCTGGCAACCCCTGATGGCCGAAAAGACGAAGTTCGTCCCTCCGGCATCCAGTGTCATTACTGTTCTGTGGTCGTTTTCGTACATATCGCGCTTAAGCATTGAAACGGATGAAAGCCCGGATTACCTTGCAGCTTTTCCCTTCCGCCTCGCCGTGTGGCCGGATGGTATATTCACCTACCGAGGCCGGGATAATGAAGGTCTCGGCATAATGGACGACAAAAGGAGGGAAAAGGCCTTTCGGGCTTTCCACGACGGCTTCTTCTCCTTCTACCAGATTCAGGACCTGGACGCTGTCTCCGGTCCGGAACGTGACAGGCACGCTGAAGCGTGTCCTCCGGGTTTCAATGAATTCGTAAGGATGGAGACCGGTCCGGGTCTCGTCCCAGCCTTCTCCGGCGGCGGTTTTCTCGAAATGGTTGGCCAGATGCTCCTTGACATAGCGGGTGTCTCTTTCCCACTGGATAACCTTGCTTCCGCGTTCCACATTGATGGGACGGGGTTTTCCGTCCAGGCCCAGCCGCTGCCAGTCCCACAGCTTGAATGTGAACAGATTGGGCGTAGCGCTGATCTCAAGTGTAAGGCAGCCTGCCCCCGAGCAGTGGATGGTGCCGCCCGGAATCAGGTAGTGGTCGTGTTTGGTGGCGGGGAGTTTGTTCACGTACTTCTCGGCGTCGAAAACCAGTTCTCCGCGCTGGGCGGCGCGTAAATCCTCCAGCATGGCGTCTTTGTCCACGCCGTCTTTTACGCCCAGATAGACCACGGCGCCGGGTGCGGCGTCAAGGATGTAGTAGCTCTCGTCCTGGGTATAGGACATGCCGAAGTTTTCACGGATAAACTGTGCGGTCGGATGCACCTGGAGGCTCAGGTTGCCTCCGCCTATGGTGTCAAGGAAATCGAAGCGGATGGGAAAATCCTTGCCGAAACGGGCCTGGACAGGGCCGCCGAGCAGTTCCCGGCTGTGGCAGAGGACCAGGTCCTGGGACGGGAGTTCGAAGTTGACGCCCTCCACTTCCAGCAGCAGGCTGTTTTCTTCCGGGACACAGTCGAAGCACCAGCCGTAATTCGGAACCTCCGGGTCAAGGCCGCAGACATCTTTCATCCACTGGCCGCCCCACGGAGCGGGATCGAAGAAGGGAACAACCCGGAAGGGGCCCCGGACGGTGTTCCGGAGACCTTCCCGGAAAGTTTCTCCGGAAATGAGCTTGGGGTCTCCGGGAGCGTTGGTGTCCAGCCACCACTGCACTTTCCCGAACAGGGTGTCTTTGTATTTGTCCAATACACGCCAGTCTATGAAATATCCGCGCTTATACTGAATGGAAACGGGGTCCTGCCGGTTGTCCACGCCCAGGCCGCACACTTGGTGGCGGCGGAAGCGCTGCTGTATTTCCCAGCGCGCCATGTCGGCATAGACAAGCGTGGCGTCAGGAGCGACGAGCACTGCTCCGGGGCCGACGACCAGCGTCTCTTTTCCGGCACGGCGAAGCGTCTCCCGGGCCTGTTCCAACTTTTCTGCGTCGAAGAACTCTTCCAGGCAGAAAGGGGACACAAAACCGAACAATACGTCGTCGGTCATGAAACGGCGGGTCATTTCCAGAATCTGGTTCTGGGGCTTCATGAGCGTATATGTGCGTACAATATGGGAGAAAGCACCATCAAGGCCGTCCAGCAGTTCGTCTTCCAGGACTCCGGTGTAACAGTCCAGAGCCACAGGCTTTTGACCGCATTCAGCAAGCATATTTGCTACTTCTCTCCATCCACGAAAAACCCGTCCCTCCACATGGGTGGCCGGATATTTGTCATAGTTTCGTGTTCTCATTATGTATGAACAAATAAATAGTTTGTGCAAATATATACATAAGTTTTTATCTGCCAAAATTTTTTTATACTTTTGTGCGGACAAAGAGAAAATACCTATGACACTGGATCCCAGCAGCAATATTCCGTTGCACAAACAGGCGCAACAGATTCTGCGCGAACTCATTGAGAGTCCGGAGTACAAAAACGGGAAGATGCTCCCGAATGAAGTGGACCTGGCTCAGCAACTGCACATATCCCGAAATACATTGCGCCAGGCCATCAACCAACTGGTGTTCGAGGGGCTGCTTGTCCGCAAGAAGGGGGTCGGTACGAAAGTCGCTCGCAAGGCCATAACCGGCGGTGTGAAAAACTGGCTCAGTTTCTCGCAGGAAATGAAAATGCTGGGTATTGAAGTGAAGAATTACGAGCTTCACATCAGTTTCAAGAAAGCCAGCCTTGAGATTGCCGATTTCTTCGGCGTAGAGGAAGGGACGCGCTGTGTGGTCATGGAAAGGGTGAGAGGCAACACGTCCTTCCCCTTTGTCCACTTCATCTCCTACTTCAACCCGAAGCTGCCGATCAACGGGGAAGAAAACTACAATCTTCCTCTGTATGAGATGCTTCAGACCACATATGGAATAGAAGTGAAAACCTCAAAAGAAGAAGTGTCGGCCCGCCTGGCGGGAGAAATGGTGGCCGCCAAGCTGGAAATCCAGCCCAACGACCCCATCCTTATCCGCAAGCGCTTTGTCTACGATGTGAACGCGCTCCCCGTAGAATACAATATCGGCTACTACAGGGCCGACAGTTTTACCTATACGCTGGAAGCCAGCCGTTAGGACTTCATGCGTCCGGCTGCAAAAGAGCAGTACAGCAGATAGAGCAGACAGATGGAAATCACGGCAAGGGAACCGTTCTGATTCCCGACCCACTCCGTGGCCAGTCCCATGAGCGGAGGAATTACGGCACCGCCGCAAACCCCGGTGATCATGAATCCGGAAATCTCGTTGGCCTTTTCCGGACGGGCTTTCAGCGCCTGGGAGAAGAGCACCGAGAAAACGCTGGAGCAGAAGAAGCCGATACCGCCTATCCCGATGAGGATCAGGGTGGCCGTAGGGGCAAAGAACAGGAGGATCATTGCTGCTACAGCGAGGAAAATATTGATTTTCAGGTATTTGATATCGTTCATCCGGCTTAGCAGGAACGTCCCGAGGAAAGCCCCGGCCGTACGGCAGATGAAGTACACGCTGGCGCCCAGCGATGCCTTTTCCACAGCCAGGCCGCAACGCTCGATGAGGAGTTTGGGACTTACGGTATTGGTGCCGACATCTACGCCCACCACAAAGAAAATTCCAAGGAAGAACAGCAGGACGGCCCTGTCTTTCAGAAGGCCGAAGGCTTTGGAAACCGACGTTCCGTCCCCGCTCGGCTTTTCCTTTTCAATCCAGGTGAATTCCAGTAACAGCCAGGACAGGAACGTGACCAGCGCATAGATGGTGAACAGATACTTCCAGTTGCCGAAGCTGCCCGCCGCAAACAGCGCCAGGAAAGGAGCGCAGAAAGAGGAGACAGCCTTGACCACTTGTCCGCCGGTAAGGCAGGAGCTCAGTTTCTCGCCGCTGACTACATTGGTAAGCAGCGGATTCAGAGACACTTGCAGGATGGTATTACCGATTCCCAGAAGGATGAAGGCAAGCATGCAGGAAGCAAAGCTGTACCAGAAAAACGGGATGAGCATGCCCACAAACGTGATGATATTGCTGATCTGGACCATCGTTTTCCGTCCCAGCCGGTTCATCAGAAGCGCAGCCGGAACCGAAAGGAAGAGGAACCAGATGAATACCATGGAAGGGATGAACCCTGCCAGGGACTCACTCAGGCCGAAGTCCTGCTTCAGATAGCTGGTGGCGATTCCAACGACATCACAGAAGCCCATGACAAAAAACGCGGCGAGTACGGGAACGTAATTGAATTTGCGGATCATCGGTTTCATAAAACAACGGTTTTAGTGTGCTGCAAATATATAAACATTCCAACATATTTGCAAAATGTATGAACATTTATAACCCTCTGCACCAGGCCGGAATAAAAAAATATCCTATTTTTGTGTCATGAAACCACAAGCCGCAATTCCCCTCGAAGACGCCGCCCGCCTGAGCGGGCCGATGGCTTTCAACATCATGCTCAAGCCGGCCGGGTCGCTGTGCAACCTGGGATGCGCGTATTGCTACTATTTGGACAAGTCGGCCATCTATGGGGGAAAGGAGCCGCGGATGTCTCCGGAGGTGCTGGAAGGGATCACCAAGGCCTATATCGACGCCAACGACGTCCCCGAGGTGCAGTTTGTCTGGCACGGCGGCGAGCCCCTTCTGGCGGGCCTCGACTTTTTCCGGAAAGCCGTGGAATTCCAGCGGAAATACGCCGGCGACAAGCGCGTCTTCAATTCCATCCAGACCAACGGCACCCTTCTCACGCCTGCGTGGGCCCGTTTTTTCCGGGAGAACAACTTCCTCGTAGGCTTGTCACTGGACGGGCCGGAGGACGTGCACGACCGCTATCGGCTCTCCCAGGGCGGCGCCCCGACTTTCCGGAAAGTGATGGAAGGGCTCCGGATCCTTCGCGGGGAAGGCGTCCAGTTCAATACGCTCTCCACCGTCAGCCGGGCGGGCGAAGGCCGCGGCAGGGAGGTGTACGCCTTCCTGAAAGAGGCCGGAAGCCGCTACATGCAGTTTCTCCCCGTGATGGAATTCGTGCGCCTGAGGGGCAAAAAAGCCCGTCCGGTCATCGCAGAACCCGGGGCCGACGGTGCCGTCCCCGCTTTCTGGTCCGTGTCGGCCCGGGGATTCGGGACGTTCATGTGCGACGTGTTCGACACGTGGGTGCGGCAGGATGTAGGGCAGTGCTTTGTGCAGCTGTTCGATTCGGCCCTCGCGGCCTGGTGCGGGCAGCGGGAAGGGGTGTGCGTGTTCGGGAAAACCTGCTCGGGCAACGCGGTCATCGAGCACAACGGCGACCTGTACGTCTGCGACCATTTTGTCTACCCCGCCTACAAGGTGGGGAATGTGCTGGAAACGCCCGTCCGCGAGCTCATGGAAAAGGACGTCGTGAAGCGGTTTGCCTACCGGAAGTGGACCGGCCTGCCGAAGCGCTGCCTCCAGTGCCCGTATCTGCCCGCCTGCAACGGCGAATGCCCGCAGCACCGGGACCCCGGAACGGGCGTCAATGTGCTGTGCGAAGGATACCGGCTCTTCTTCGACCATGCGGCGCCGGTGCTGGACCGCATGCGCTGGCTCCTGTCGCAGCAGCGCGCTCCGGCCGAGATTATGGGAATGTTTTAGCGGGGGAAGAGGCCGAACAGAGCGCTCCCGCTGCCTGACATGGCGGCATACACCGCCCCGCGGCGGTACAGCGCTTCTTTCTGGGCGGCAAGTGCGGGATAGCGGGCGAACACCGTCTTCTCGAAATCGTTTCCGAGTTCTTCCTTCCAGGTGGAAACCGGCTGTGAGAGGATGCTGCGGAGCGGTTTTTCCGGGATACGGGGGACGATCCCGCGGTAGGCGTCGGCCGTAGAGACCGCAATTCCCTCAGGGACAATCACTTCTATCCTGTAGGCCGACAAATCGATATCCCACGGCTCCAGCACTTCTCCCCGGCCGCTTCCGAGCATGGGGCGGTTGTACACGAAGAAGGCGCAGTCGCTTCCGAGGCGGGCGGCATAGGCCGCGAGGGTGTCGTCGTCCAGCTGAAGGCCGCCCAGCGCAGCGATGCTCCTGAGGGCAAAGGCCGCGTCGGCCGATCCGCCGCCCAGGCCGGCGCCCACGGGGGACCGTTTTTCCAGGAAAACCTTCATGGGCGGCAGTTTGTACTCTGCCGCCAGCAGGGCATACGCCTTGGCGGTGAGGTCCTGCAGCGGATCCCAGTCCACGCCGCCTTCCCGGGCCAGGGTGATCATCAGTTTCCCGTCTTCCGACACCGCCTGCGAAAGGGTGCCGTAGCGCTCCTTCAGACCGGCCAGGGTGCGGGAGTAGTCGTCGCCGGTTATGACCTCCAGGCAGTCCGAAAGGCCGGAATAGGGGATAAAGAGGGTCTCGAGGTCGTGGTAGCCGTCCTCGCGTTTACGGATAACCTGCAGCCCCAGGTTCAATTTCACGTTCGGGTACGTAATCATATTTTGCAAAGATAATCGGGAAATCGGTTAAAACATAAAATTATTCAGCTAAAACCGCCTTTTTTTTTGCAGGTATCTTGGAAAACCCCTGCGCTTTCGCCACCTTGCAGACGGAAAACAACACGCTTTCGTATGCAAAAACAAGTCCTTTTTCTCCTTCTCGGAACCCTTCTTTTTTCCTGTCAGGAACCGCTTTCCGCTCCCCTTTCCCGCCGGCAGCCGCAGGCCGACTCGACCGTGGTTCCCAAAGACACCGTGGTCCCCATGCCGGACTTTTACCAGACCGCCCTCTGTTTCCCCGACACAGTGAACTGGCGCGCGGGCGACACCCGCGCCGCCCGCCTGCTTCTGCTGAAAAACGGGAAAGTCCTGGGCGGAATGGCGGCCGGGGACAACCCATCCCCGGAAAGCCATCGCTTCTCGGGCGGTCACCTTTGGACGGATACCACCGACGGAACGGAAACGGTTGTCACCTGCGACGGGGAGGAGGCCTTCCGTTACAGCGGGGAAGAACGTCTGCAGGGGCTTGTAACGGCGTCGGACGGGGTACATACGCTGGGCCAGCGACCGGGCGGCGGCCTGTCGTACCGCATCGACGGCCGGGAGGTGTTTTCCTCCTCCGCCGGCATCATACTGGGCTGGGCGGCCGACCCCGACTGGCCCGGCGGCGCCCTTCAGGAAGAAGACGGATGCGTCTATTATTGCTACGGAATCGGCCAGGAGTACCATTTTATGTGCGGGGACCGGACACTCGAGGTCCTGGCGCCGCAGCCGGGTACGGTGCTCCTGGATGCGAAAGTGCTCCACGGAACCCTATACCGGCTTGAGCGCCGCTATTCGCAGCTTTTCCTGGTCCGGGGGGAGGAAGCCTTCCCCCTCGGGGCCGGCCTGCCGGACGGCGGAAACCAGTGTAAGCTGGCCGTCGTGGACGGCGAGATGCTGGTGAAGGGGCACAGCCTGGAAGGAGACGAGGATGTCTGCTGGCTGCGCGGACCGGACGGAATCCGCTACGTCTGCCGCTCCCGCCGTGCCATCCAGGGCCTGTACGCAGAAAACGGGATCATGGCCGCCATGGAGCAGGATTACGAAGGCTGCATCCTCTGCATGTGGTGTGCCGGAAAACCCTGCTACTTCCGCGCGGAAACCTATCGGCTGTCCCTGGACCGCTGCGCCAAGCTCCGGAAAGGCTGGTTCGCCGCCGCCCTCACCGCCGACGAAGGCTCCGACCACGTGGTGCAGCTGGGCCCGGACCGCGTCCCGGTGCGTTTCAACGGTTATTTTACAGGAATCTATTCAGAATAAGCCATGCTTGTCAATATCCATTGTGCCAAATGCCTGGGGATCACGGCCATCCCCGTCACCGTCGAAGTCAACATCACCCTGGGCGTCGGAATCCACCTCGTGGGCCTGGCCGACGCTGCCGTCAAAGAGAGCCTCCTGCGCACGGTAACCGCCCTCCAGGGCCGCGGATTCCATATTCCCGGGAAGAAAATCGTCATCAATCTGGCTCCTGCCGACTTGCACAAACAGGGAAGCGGATACGACGTGCCCATTGCCCTAGGGGTGATTGCCGCTTCCGGCCAGCGCGAGATGCCCGGGCTGGAGAAGTACCTGATCATGGGGGAACTGGGCCTGGACGGAAGCATCCGTCCGGTGAGCGGCTCTCTCCCGATGGTGGAACTGTCCCGGGAGATGGGGTTCCGGGGGTGCATCCTGCCGGAAGCGTCGGCCCTGGAGGCGGTGGATTATACGGAGACGCTTCTCTACGGGGTGCGGACGCTGGAGGACGTGCTGCTGATCCTGGAGGAGAAGGACGACCCCTCCGACCTGCTGATCTGGAACACCGAGGCGTACCGGAAGGCCCGTGAAGCGCCTCAGGACCAATTCCGCACATACATGGATTTTGCTGACATCGTGGGCCAGGAAGGGGCCAAGCGCGGGGCGGAAATCGCATCGGCCGGACAGCACAACATGCTCCTTCTCGGCGCTCCCGGAAGCGGGAAAAGCTCCATTGCAAAGGCCCTGGCGGGGATTCTTCCGCCGATGAGCCTCGAGGAGAGCATCATCACGTCGAAGGTGTATTCCGTGGCCGGGCGTGCATCCGGCGGGCTGGGACTCATGCGCCGGCGGCCGTTCCGGGCACCGCATATATCGGCCTCCAAGGCGGCGCTGCTGGGCGGCGGGTCTGGCGACAACATCCTCCCCGGGGAGGTGTCCCTCGCGACAGGCGGCGTCCTTTTCCTGGACGAATTCTTCGAAGCCCCAAAATCCACGCTGGAGGCCCTTCGCGGGCCGATGGAAGACCGCCGCGTCACCGTCTCGCGCCTCAAGGCCAAGGTGGAGTATCCCGCCTCGTTCATGCTGGTGGCCGCGTCCAATCCCTGCCCCTGCGGCTATTTCGGGGAAGGCGACCGCTGCACCTGCACCCCGGGCCAGCGGATCGCTTACTTTTCCAAGCTCAGCGGTCCCATCATGGACAGGATCGACCTGCAGCTATGGATCCATCCGGTGGAAACGTCGGCCCTCGTACGGGGCGGAAAAGGGGAACCGTCGGCCGATATTGCCGCGCGTGTGCTGAAGGCCCGCGAGCTGCAGCGGCGGCGCTTTTCCGGGACGGGCATCTTTTGCAATGCAGAGATGTCATCCCGGCAGCTGGAGCAGTTCTGCCCCCTGAGCGAAGAGTGCAAGCAGCTGCTGGAGAACCTGATAGAACGCCTGGGACTGAGCGCCCGCGCCTACACCCGCATTATCCGGATCGCCCGCACCATCGCCGACTTGGCCGAAACGCCCGACATCCTTCCCGCCCACCTCGCCGAAGCCGCCGGCTACCGCTTCCTGGATAGAAGGAATATCCTGGATTTGTAGTATCTTTGCAAAACCATGACCAAACAGATTCATATTGCAGGTCTTGAAGACTTGCAGCGGGCGGCAAAGGAGTTCCTGGATGCCGTCAAGGGGCATTCGCTCATTGCCTTCTATGCGCCCATGGGAGCGGGCAAAACCACTTTTACCACAGCGCTTTGCAAAGAACTGGGCGTGGAAGAAGACGCCGTCAGTTCCCCCACTTTTGCCATTGTGAATGAATACCGGGGCACCGGCGCGCGTTCCATCTTCCATTTCGACTTCTACCGCATCGAGCGGCCGGAAGAGGCGCTGGACATCGGCCTGTATGACTATCTGGATTCCGGGGAATTGTGCCTCATGGAGTGGCCCGAAAACATTGAACCGCTGCTCCCGGAAGAAACCCTCCGCGTGCACATCTCCGTCCTTCCTGACGGCTCCCGGAACTTGAGCTGGGAAGATTAGTCCCTGAGCCAGCCTTCCGGGTTCTGGGGAGTGGTCCCTTTCCACAGCTCGAAGTGGAAGAGGTCTTCTCCGCCGATGGTGTCCACAGTGCCCACGACTTGTCCGGTGGTTACTTTCTGTCCCACTTTCACGGCAACGCTCTTGAGTTTGCTGTAGAGGGTGAAATACTCCCCGTGATTGATCAGGACGCACTGGTTGTAACCGGGCAAGACCACAATCTGGGTCACTTTTCCGTTAAAGACGGCCTTGGCCTGGGTGCCCTGTTTGACGGCCAGGGTAACGCCGTTATTCTGAGGCAGTTCCACGTTCTGATAAACGGGGTGCTGGTGCTTGCCGAAGCGTTCCACCACGGCGCCTTCCACCGGCCAGGGAAGCCGGCCCTTGTTGGAGGCGAATTCGTTGGACAGTTTGGTGTTCACCACGGTTGAGGTGGTCTTTGCCCCGGAGCCTTTCTTGGCGCCGGCTCCGCCCTTTTTGGCGGCAGCGGCTTCCTGGCGGATGAGTTCTTCGATCCTGCGGTTGAGGGCCTGTTTCTGACGGTTTTTCTCCTGCAGCTGGGCCTGGTATTTCTTGCGGTCTTTCCCCAGCTGGGTCACCAGGCGGGAGGCTTCTGACTCTTCGCCCTGCAGCTGCCGGCGTTCACCCACCACCTTGGAGCGCATGGCGTCGGCCTCTTCGCGCAGGCCGTCCAGCCGCTCTTTCTCCACCGCCAGCTGGGCCGACGTCTCCCGGATCCGGAGGGCCTGCGTGCTCATTTCTGCGGACAGGCTCCGGAGGTAGCCGGCGCGTTTGAGTCCCTGGCCGATGGATTCGCTGGAGAGGATATACATGTACCACAGACGGCTGTCGCGGTTCTTGTAAGCGCCCCTGACCAGCCGGCCATAGTAGAGGGAGAGGGTGTCGTGACGGGCCTGGAGGCGGTCCATCTGGGCTTTGCAGACGCGGATGGAGTCGTCCAGGACGCGGAGGGTCTGGTCACAGCCGGCGATGAGTTTCTCCCGCGCCTGGATTTTGCTCCTGACGAGCGACAGGTTCCCGAGGGCTGCGCTGCTGGACTTGGAATTCTGGTCCAGCTTGCGGCTCAGCAGGGCGATGTCCTTTTCCAGCTGCGCCCGCTCCCTTTCCAGCTTCTTCATGGATGCTTTCTGTCCGGAAGCGGAAAAAGTGCAGAGGAGCACGGCGAATATGAGTGCAAGGACTTTTCTCATGGTTTGGCTTCCAGCCGGGCGGCCTGGTTACGGTATACTTTGGCGGTGTCGTCCTCTCCGAGGGCTTCGAGGACGGTGGCGTAATGGTTCAGGATCACAGCGCTTTCCTTTCCGCCGTAGAGCATGGCGTGCTTGAAGAAAGGCTTGGCTTCCAGGTCTCTTCCCATCAGGTGGAGGATCCAGCCGAAGGTGTCCAGGTAGGTGGCGTTGTCGGGCTCGGCCTCCACGGTTTTCTTGGACATGTTGTACGCCTTTTTCAAGGATTTGCCCTCTTCGGAAAGGTAGTAGGCGTAATTGTTCAGGACCGGGGCGTAGGAGGGGTTCAGGCGGAGGGCCTTGTCGTAGCATTTATAGGCCTGTCGGGCGTTGCCTTTGGAGTGGTAGGCGTCGCCCATCATGGACCAGGCGTTTACGGCAATCTCCTTTTCCTTGGGATAGTTGGTAATCAGGTACTGGCAGTTGCCGATGATGGCGTCGTAGTCTTCCAGCTGGTAATTGGCCATGTTGGCGTAGTCCAGGAAGGCCAGTTCGCGGAAGCGGTTGAACGCGTCGACGGCGCGGTCGCGGAGTTCCGTCCACTGCTCCATCAAGCCAAGGTACTGGATGTAAGTGGCTGTGTGAGAGACGCTTTCCGGGAACTTGTCGGCCAAGGTGCGGAACCACTGTCCGGCCTGCTCCGTGCGTCCGGTGGCGTAGTAATACGTGCCGACGGCATTCAGCAGGGTGCTGTCGGAAGGATGGACCGCGGCGGCGCGGGTCACCAGCGAGTCGAACCCGGAACGGTGCAGCTGGAGAATCTTCGGATCCAGGCTGCGCGTCAGGTTGCCGATGTACATGCTCTTGGACTGCGCGGGGATGTCCTCCGACGAGAAGAAAGGCTCCAGCGTCCGGAAATACTCCGGATAGCGGCGCTGGTGCCGGTGGACTTCCGACATGCCCAGGATGGCGGGGATGTAGCTGCTGTCCAGGGCGAGCGCTTCCGTATAGCGGACTTGGGCCAGGGAGTCGGAAAACTCGGCCAGATAATAGTCTCCCAGCATGGAGAGGATGGAGGGGGAGGAGTACTGCTGGTTGAATTTCTCCAGAAGGGCGGCGCCCTCGTCCTGCCGGCCCATGGCGGTGTAAACGTCGTACTGGGTGCGCACCACTTCTTCGGAGGGGCCGCGCTGCTTTTCAATCTCTTCGAGGGCCTTCAGCGCTTTGTCGAACTGCTTGCGGGCCAGATACACGTCCAGCAGTTCGTAGACGGCATTGGGTTGGTCCGGGAAACTTTTCACCAGGGCTTCGTACAGGGAGGAGCCTTCGTCCTGCCGGCCGCCGGAGAGGTACAGGCGGGCGAGCGACCTGCGGTACCAGTAGTTGGTGCTGTCCAGCGCCACGGCTTTTTCCATGGCCGATGTGGCCGCTGACAGGTCCTGGGATGCATTTTCCGTCAGGGCCAGATAGTACCAGACGGCGTCGTTCTGCGGAGCAGCCTTGGACAGGGAGGTCAGGAGGGCCCGGGCACGGGTGATATTCCCGTCGCTGTAGTGCTGGACGGCGTCCACCAGATGGGCTTCCACCGACGGCTGGGCGGCGGCGGAAAAGGCGGTTGCGGCAAGCAGGGCAGCGAAAAGAAGCCTCAGTTTCATGCTTGCAAAAATACGGGTTTTGTGAAAAACAACCAAGAACACTTCTGCTTTTCTGTTTTTTTTGCGAAATTTGTCTCATTGTGAACAAAATCCGGACCTCTTGAAACGTTTTTGGCCAAAACTGCATCTTATTACTTGGACAGGAGATGAAGAGTCTCCCGGAGCGGTGTCGTCCGCTGAGCGGCTGGCCAGTGCCTGCAAAGAAGGCAACCGGAAAGCCCAGAAAAAGTTGTTCGACACCCTTGCCCCCAAGATGATGGCGGTGTGCCTTCGGTATATGGGAAACCGGGAAGACGCGCAAGACGTGCTCCAGGAGGGTTTCATCACCCTGTTCACCAAACTGGATTCCTATCAGGGGAGCGGTTCCTTTGAAGGTTGGGCCAGGAAGATCTTTGTCAACACTGCACTGATGCATCTGAGGCGCACCGACGCCCTCGGCCTGAGCGACGACCTCTCCGAAGCCCGCACCCTCTTTACCCCGGAAGCCTCCCCCGTCGAGAAAATGGGATACAAAGAACTCATGCGGCTCGTCGAGTCCCTCCCCGCGGACGCCCGTACCGTATTCAATATGTATGTGATTGAAGGATACTCCCACAGGGAAATCGCCCAGGAACTCGGATGCACGGAAGCCACGTCACGTTCCAAACTTCAACGTGCGCGGCTTCGCCTGCAGGAAATGATAAACGATAAAAAATGAACGAGAAAGAGTTTGACATATATGTAAGGAACCTGCTGCAGAACGCAGAGGAAAACGTCTCTCCCTCCGTCTGGAAAGGGGTTGAGGCGGGCCTTTCCAAGCCTCGCCGCGCAGTCGTTCCCTTCTGGCGCCGGGTTGCCGTATCGGTCGCCGCGGCAGCCGCGGCCGTGGCCGGTTTTGTTTTCCTGAAACCTGCCGCCCCCGTTCCCGCAGAACATTCTAACCCTACTATATCCATTGCCTCCGTCCCCGAGGTGACGGTCCCCTTGACAAAAGAGGAACTTACCCCCGTGGAAATTCCCGTCGCCCGCCGGAGTGCGGCTCCGCACGGTTCAGTTTCCGCGGTTCCCAGCCTGCAGGAAGAACCTGTTGCAGCAACGGAACTTATTGTGGACAAGCCGGTTAAGACGACACCTTCCGCTGCCGTCGCCATCGCGCCTTCTTCCGTCCCGTCCTCGGACGTGGACGTTCAGAGCGCCTTCAACCACCTCGCCTTCCAGGACCGCCAGGCTTCGTCCGGCCGCGGCCTGTCCCTGCTGGCATCGGCCAGTATCCAGGGCAATGAGCGCAGCCAAGTGGGGGTTCCGGGCGGCCGCCGTCCCGCCGCTCCGCCCATGGGCTCCGCGGAAGGCATCTACAACGAGACGCCGGAAACCAGTTTCCGCCTGCCGTTCTCGGTGGGTGTCGGCCTTAAGTACAACTTCACGCCCCGCTGGGCTCTGAGTTCCGGACTCCGTTACACCAACCTCAGCCGCACCTTCATGGGCGACTACGTGTCCTCCGAAGGCTTTGCCGTCCCCATGACCGACATCGACAACGAGCAGCACTGGATTGGCGTCCCCCTGAATGTCCACTACGACATCGTCAACCGGGGCCGATGGAGGGTGCACGCCTTCGCCGGCGGATCGGCCGAATGGCTGGTGGACAATGACTTTCTCATCCACAACTCGCCCAAGGACCTGCATTTCCACCAGAAGGGCGTTGCCCCGCAGTGGTCGGCCGGTGCCGGTTTCGGTGTGGAATTCAAACTTACCCCGCTGGTGGGCTTTTATCTGGATCCCAGCTTCCGCTATTACTTCAATACGGAAAACCAGCCGCGCTCGCTCCGCACCATCCAGCCGCTGCGCTTCGACATCGAGGCCGGCCTGCGTTTCAGCCTCGGAGAGCGCTAACTGTTGAAAACTTTCCTGTTAGGAAACACGCAAGTTATCATTCACGGATCTTTTCCGGAAAAAACCTTAATTGCGGCCTGTTAATCAGCGAATTAACAGGCCGCAACTGCGTTTTGTTGATAACTTTTTCTTTCAAAAGCGTGGGAAAGTTGCCAGTGAAAAACTATCTTTGTTCCCGTGGGAGTTCCCCCGACTGACACTGAAACAACTAAGCCCTATGGTAAAACGTGTACTCAAGCGCGACGGACGCCGCGTGGACTTCAACAATCAGAAGATTGTAGCCGCCATCCTGAAAGCGATGGATGTAACCGCCGACGGCGAAGATATCGTTCTGGCTGCCCAGATCGCCCATGACATTTCCCAGCTGGACAAGGAGGAGATGACCGTGGAGGAGATCCAGGACGTGGTGGAAAACCATCTGATGAACAGCCCCCGCCAGGAAGTGGCCAAAGAGTACATCCGCTACCGCAACAAGCGCAACATCGCCCGCAAGGCCCGCACCAACGAGATTTTCGAAACCATCATCGACGCGCAGGCCAACGACATCACCCGCGAAAACGCCAACATGAATGCCGACACCCCCGCCGGCATGATGATGAAGTTTGCCTCCGAGGCCACCAAGAGCTACGTGGACGAATGTCTGCTGAGCGATCCTGTCCGGGAAGCCGTGGCCGGGAACTACATCCACATCCACGACAAGGACTACTATCCCACCAAGTCCCTTACCTGCATCCAGCACCCCCTGGACCTGATCCTGGAGCATGGCCTCAAGGCCGGCCACGGGGAATCCCGTCCGGCCAAGCGCATCGAGACCGCCTCGGTGCTGGCCTGCATCTCCATGGAAACCGTCCAGAACGAGATGCACGGCGGCCAGGCCATCCCTGCCTTCGACTTTTACCTCGCCCCCTTTGTGCGCAAGACGTTCGAAGAAGAGATCGACCAGGTGAGCGACCTGTTCAACACCGACTATTCCGATTTGAAGGACGCCAAGATTGACGACTACCTGAAACGGGACCTCACCGGCCTGCAGGGCAAGGAACGTGCGTTCCAGCATGCCGTCAACCAGACCGTGGGCCGCGTCCACCAGGCCATGGAAGCCTTCGTGCACAACATGAACACCATCCACAGCCGCGGCGGCAACCAGGTGGTCTTCTCCTCCATCAACTACGGCACCGACACCTCCGCCGAGGGCCGGTGCATCATCCGTGAAATCCTGAACACCACGTACGAGGGAGTGGGCAACGGTTCCACCGCCATCTTCCCCATCCAGATCTGGAAGAAAAAGCGCGGCGTCAGCTACCTCCCGGAAGACCCCAACTACGACCTCTACCGCTTCGCCTGCAAGGTGAGCGCCCGCCGTTTCTTCCCCAACTTCCTGAACCTGGACGCCACCTTCAACCAGGATCCCGCCTGGGATCCGGCCGACCCCAAGCGCTATATCCACGAGGTGGCCACCATGGGCTGCCGCACCCGCGTGTTCGAAAACCGTTTCGGCCCCAAGACCTCCATCGGCCGCGGCAACCTCAGTTTCACGACCATCAACATCGTAAAACTGGCCATCGAGTGCATGGACGAGCCTGACAAGGAAGCCCGTATCGGCCGGTTCTTCGAGAAACTGGACTGGGCCCTGGAGCTGAGCGCCCGCCAGCTGGACGAGCGTTTCCAATTCCAGAAGACCGCCCTCAAGAAGCAGTTCCCGCTCCTGATGAACGGCCTCTGGCTGGGCTCCGGCAAGCTGGATCCCGACGACAGCATCGAGAGCGTCATCAACCAGGGAACGCTGGGTATCGGCTTCATCGGCCTGGCGGAATGCCTGATTGCGCTGGTCGGTAAGCACCACGGCGAGAGCGAGGAAGCCCAGGAACTGGGTCTGCGGATCGTGAACTACATGCGCGACAAGATCAACGGCTTCTGCGAGAAGTATCAGCACAACTACTCCGTGCTGGCCACCCCGGCCGAAGGCCTCTCCGGCAAGTTCACCAAGCGGGACAAGAAGACCTTCGGCATCCTGCCCGGCATCACCGACAAAGACTACTACACCAACTCCAACCACGTGCCCGTGTACTACCACTGCACGCCGGAGCATAAGGCCCGCATCGAAGCCCCGTACCACGCCCTCACCGGCGGCGGCCACATCTTCTACGTGGAAATCGACGGCGACGCCACCCACAACCCCCAGGCCATCATGCAGATCGTGGACCTGATGGACAAGTACAATATCGGCTACGGCTCCGTGAACCACAACCGCAACCGCTGCCTGGACTGCGGCTACGAGAATGCCGACGAAGGCCTCACCGAATGCCCGCACTGCCACGGCCACCACATCGACACCCTGCAGCGCATCACCGGCTACCTTGTCGGCACCACCGACCGCTGGAATGCCGGCAAGCTCGCTGAACTGAAGGACCGCGTGGTGCACAAATAGCGTCCGAGGCAGGGTACACCCTCTGAAATCGTCGCTTTGCGACCCCTCCCACTTCGTGGGCCCCTCCCTCTTATCCGGCCGAGGGTGGCCAGAGATTTCAGAGGGTGTACCCTGCCTCAGCAGATGTCATTTCGAGCGTAGTCGAGAAATCTTATGCGAATTAGAGTACTGGACATAATCCCACAGACAATGGCCGACGGACCCGGGTTCCGCACGGCCATTTACTGTGCCGGCTGCAAGCATGCCTGCAAGGGCTGCCACAACCCTGAAAGCTGGAGCTTCGACGCCGGCCACTGGATGGAAGTGGACGAGCTCCTGGACATCGTCAAGGCCGACTCCATGTCCAATGTCACCTTCTCCGGCGGCGACCCCTTCTACCAGGCCCCGGCGTTTGCAGAACTCGCCCGCCGGATCAAAGAGGAGACCACCAAAGACATCTGGTGCTGGACCGGGTTTACGCTGGAGGAGATTCAGGCATCGGCCCACCTGTCGCAGTTGTTGCCCTGGATTGATGTGCTGGTAGACGGCCCCTTCATCCTCGAGCAGCGCGACACCGATTTGCTCTTCCGCGGCAGTCCCAACCAGCGCATCATCTATTTGCACGGCGAACCGCCCTCCGACGACATCCCCGGCACCGTCCCGCTGGAACCGTTGAGGTAGAGGGGTGCACCTGAGGTTAGTCTGGAAGGGGTTGTCAGGTGCGTTTTGGGGTGTTTTTGCACCTGGGGTGGGTCTTGGAGAGGGTGCCAGGTGCATTTTGGGGTGTTTTTGCACCTTGGGTGGGTCTTGGAGAGGTATTCGAGTGCAAAATGAGGTGTTTTTGCACCTGAGGTGAGTGGTAGGGGAAGGCGCATCGTCGGTCAGGATTCCCTCCGCCGCGCCTTCCCCCACCACTCACCTCGCCGGGAATCCCTTTCGTCTGTCTCATTCCCCGTGGCACCTAAGTGACTGACCCTGAGTCACTTCCTGAAATCGCCTCAGTCATTTTGCCGGAGGTGATTTCAGTATCTCGCTGAATGCCAGATACTTAAGTGCCACGACTTTGCAGGCCG
>OCTW011612264.1_pt1 | contig 98881 bp, 78 predicted proteins | sample 1539671 | NCBI WGS metagenome assembly OCTW01 (sample SAMN02144230, study PRJEB22623) | gut metagenome | biome: sheep rumen | host: Ovis aries | place: New Zealand | reverse complement strand
ACTCCATGCTCATACCTGTTGTCGTTTCTGGAGCGAAAGCTCCCTGGTCCGCAAGCGGTCCGTAAGCTTTTGCTCCGAAACTGGACTTATACAATAACATATCTGATAGGGGTGAAAAAGGCTGTAACAAATGTTACGGTTCCGTTGCTATTTTCAGGGCTTTCAGGTATCATGGACGTATGCATAGTTATCTGCGGCAGAGGGATTTTTGGTAACGGGGCGAATCCCGCCAGGGGAGCAGCCGGAAACAGGGGAGTCAGATAAGGGGAGCGTAGATATGTCGGATAGGAAAAAAGCAAAAGAATCGGAGAGTTTTTACAGCCGGGTGACCGGAGAAAAGGATATGCAGCGGGCAGATAAAATCCTGCGGTCCATGGAGCACGGGCTCCGGCCGGTAACCTCGGAAGGACTGAACCGCGTCCGGAAAATTCTTCAGAGACAGAAACGGAGGCAGTCACGGCTGTTTCTGGCTTCCTGTATTCTGGCCGTTCTTCTGATCCTTGTTCTTCTGGTGTCTCTGATCGGTTCTGTAGTCCGGCGGACATCCGGGGGAAGTGCCGGAAATGCTTCCGCCAATACACCCGGAACAGGAACAGAAAGTGTGGGGACTGTCAGCAGCTCTTCCTCTGTGACACCGACGCCGACGGCAGGCGCAGAGCCCACCAGTGTCCTGATGAGCTTTGCCGGCGACTGTATTCTGGGCACAGATGAAAACTTTACCTATGACACCAGCTTTAACGCGGCCTATGACCAAAACGGGGCTGCCTGGTTTTTTAAGAATGTAGGCGATACCTTCGCGGCGGACGATCTGACCTGCATTAACCTGGAATGTGCCCTGACGGACCGGAATACCAGGGAGGATAAGGAGTTTGCCTTTAAGGGAAACCCCTCTTACACGGAAATCCTGACAGATGGATCTGTGGAAGCGGCGGATCTGGCAAACAACCACAGCCATGACTACGGAGACAGGGCTTACGATGATACCGTGGAAAATCTGAAGGGTGCCGGGATTACGCCGTTTGGCTACGACGACGTTGCGCTCTATGAGGTGAAAAATAAGAATGTCACAGTGGGACTGACCGGTATTTATGAGCTGGACGATCATCTGGACTGCGAGGATCAGATCAAAACCAATATTCAGTCACTGAAAGACAAGGGAGCGGATATCGTGGTCTGCGCCTTTCACTGGGGCGTAGAGCTGAGCGATACGCCGGATGAGAACCAGGTGACACTGGCCCATTTTGCCATTGATAACGGAGCCGATCTGGTGATCGGCCACCATCCGCATATTATTCAGGGAATTGAGAGCTATAAGGGCAAATATATTGCCTACAGTCTGGGCAATTTCTGTTTTGGAGGCAATACCTCGCCTACAGAGACAGACACGATTATTTTTCAGGCGGATGTAACGCTGGACGCAGACCGCAATGTCACGGGAACCAGTATAAAAGCGATTCCCTGCAGCATTACATCGGATTCATCCACCAACAACTACCAGCCGCAGCTGCTGACGGGAGACAGCGCGCAGACAACACTGCAGAAAGTGGTCACCCGGTCAGGACAGATTCTCACGACAGAATATTATATGGACGGTGTGGATCTGTCTCAGGAGGAGCTCTATGACGGAACGGACGGCACCATGACCCCGGCGGAAACCGTGCTTGCCCGCCAGAACGGGACGGACACATCCGGAACGGAAACAACCGGCACAAACACAGACGGGGAAGGAACCGATACGTCCGGAAATACTTCAGGAACGGCCGGCACAGGGACTAACGGATGACAAGCCCGGAGAGGCAGGGACGAAGAGGAGGAAAGATGGAAGAAAGATATCTGCAGGTGATCAGGCAAAGTCCTCTGTTCCAAAATCTGGATGAAGAACAGATCCGGAATGTCCTGCAGGAGGGATTCAGTTCCGTTCGCGTTTTCGGCAAGGGTGAGAGGGTGTTTTCCGAGTCGGACAGGCCGGATAAGATCCGGATCCTTCTCTCCGGTGAGGTAATCGTGGCGAAGGATACGCCGGGAGGAAAGCGGTCTGTGCTGGCGGTCATCGACAGACCGGGAGATCTGTTCGGTGAGATCTATGCGTTCCGTAATCTGGATTCTTACGGAATGTACGCGGAATGCACGGAAATCAGCCGGATTTTGTCACTGGACATCTGTGTTCTGCAGATTCCCGTCCGGGGGGACGCCGGACAGAAGCAGGACTTCCGGAGTGCGCGGGATATGGAAACGGCGCTGAAAATCAGCGGCAGTCTCCTGCAGATTTTTGCAGAGAAGGCTTTCCAGATGAACCGGCGGCTCCGCATCCTTGGCGGCGCCAGCATACGGGAAAAGGTAGCCCGTTATCTGCTGGACAGGCAGAAGGGAGGAAACCGTGTGGCCGTCATGTCACGGGAAGATCTTGCGGATTATCTGAATGTGACCAGGCCTTCTCTGTCAAGAGAAATCAGCGCTATGATTCATGACGGAATACTGGCTGCCTGCGGACATGATCTGGTCATACTGGATCAGAAAGCACTGGAGGAATATGCCTGAACGATATGAGAAACTGGACGGATTCCGTGGCGTGACCATGCTCAGCATGGCCGCTTACCATACGCTCTGGGATCTGAATTATATGTATGGAGTAAAGGTGCACTGGTATCAGACGATGCCGGGATTTCTCTGGGAGAGAAGCATCTGTATGAGCTTCATCCTGCTTTCCGGATTCTGCTGGCCGCTGGGACACCGGCATCTGAAGAGGGGGCTGACTGTTTTTGCGGCGGGCGCTCTGGTGTCAGCCGTCACATTTCTGGCAATGCCCGAAAGTATTGTCCTCTTTGGTGTGCTCACATTGCTGGGAAGCTGCATGCTGCTGCTGATTCCCATGAATCGGGCGCTCAGGAAGATTCCTCCTTTTGCCGGCATTCTCTGCAGTCTCGCGCTTTTTGTTCTGCTGCAGGAGCTTCAGAAAGGATATCTGAATGTTTTCGGGCTGCAGATACCGCTTGCCAGGCAGCTGTACAGAAATCTTTTTACTGCCTGGCTCGGATTCCCGCCGGATGGGTTTTATTCTGTGGATTATTTTCCTCTTCTGACGTGGTTTCCGCTTTTCCTGACAGGATATTTTCTGAGCCTGCTGGTGCAGGAGAGAAAAGAGATGGGATGGCTCCGCGAATGGCCGGGCAGATTTTTTCCCTGGCTGGGGAGGCACTCCCTGATTTTCTATCTGCTTCATCAGGTGGTCATCTATTTGATACTGGAAATCATTTTCCGTGGGAGGAGCTATGGATAAAAAAGAACTGGCGCTTGAGGTCATCCGCCGTCTGAAGAAGGAATACCCGCTGGCGGCTTGCACATTGGATTACAGGGATGCCTGGCAGCTGCTTGTCAGTGTTCGTCTGGCTGCGCAGTGTACGGATAAAAGGGTGGACATGGTTACCCCGAAGCTGTATGAAAAATTTCCCAGTGTCCGGGCGCTGGCGGAGGCGGACGTCAGGGACATAGAGGAAATTGTGCGTCCGTGCGGGCTTGGTCCCAGCAAGGCGAGGGATATTTCCCGCTGTATGAAGGTACTGCATGAAAAATATCATGACCAGGTTCCGGATGACTTTCAGGAGCTTCTCTCTCTTCCGGGTGTGGGAAGAAAAAGCGCCAATCTGGTCATGGGAGATGTTTTCGGAAAACCGGCGATTGTCACGGACACGCACTGCATCCGGCTCTGCAATCTGATCGGCCTGGTGGACAATATAAAGGAGCCGGCTAAAGTAGAAAGGGAGCTGTGGAAAATCATTCCGCCGGAGGAAGGCAGCGATCTCTGCCATCGTTTTGTTTATCACGGCAGGGAAGTCTGCATCGCCCGTCATCCCCGCTGTGAAAACTGCTGTCTGAACGACATCTGCAGACATGGGCGGGAGGTCCTTTCTACCGTATAACGCAGGGATATTCCTTCATGGATTCCGGGTCAGAAGCAGATGGAAGCATGCAAGCAGGGCAAGATGCGCCGGGTAATAGAGATAAAAGAACCACTTATGAAACGTTCGGAAGTGTTCTGCCCTTCTTCCGCTGTACAGGCAGAGAATGACGGCGCCGGAGACAAGAAGGGGAAGGGAAGCAAACAGGGCGTTTCGGGCGGCCGTTGTTCCGGGAACAAGGGGGGACCAGTTTCCGGCCAGCTCTGAGAAAAACTGGAGAAGCGCTCCCACGCAGAAGGATGCCGCCTCCAGACGGCGGTTTCCCCGGCTGAACCGGAACAGAAGTACAAAGAGCACCGGAAGAACACCCCAGTCGCAGAAGCCGGACAGAAAAGCAAGCAGAAGAATCAGCAGGATCTTCTGCGTCATATCCGGCACCCGGTCACAGATACAGAGGACGCCCAGGCAGACCAGCAGGGTGAACATCATATCAAGGGCAAAGCTTCCACGCACGACGCAGAAAGGGAGCTCCGCAAGAAGACCTGAGAACAGAAGGCGGATGGCGTAGTTTCGCACAGATCTGGTGTAGAAATAGCCCTCTGTAAGAAAAAAGCACATGGTGATGGCAGTAAAGTAGCCGATATCCGTCAGAACCACGCGGGCGGCAGAAGCGGAAGGAAGCAATGCCAAAGCGGCATGATTGCAGGTCATGGTCAATATGGCAATATATTTAATTGTTTCCCGGTTCAGCGGGCGTCTGGATATATGGTTTGACATGAACAACATTTTAGCACAGACAGGGAAGAAAAATGACATTATTAAGTTATCAGATTTTTAAAACGGTGGCAGAGGCGGGCAGTTTCCATAAAGCGGCGGATCTGCTGGGTCTGACGCCCTCGGCGATCTCCCATGCGATTTCATCCATGGAAAAGGAACTTGGCTTCAGCGTACTGGCACGGAGCCGAGCAGGTGTGACACTGACGAATTACGGGGAGCATCTTCTTCCCTATGTGAATGCGGTGCTGAACAGCGACGAAAGTCTGCAGCAGGTGGTGGCGGAATTTAACGGCATGAAGCGGGGAACCGTTAAGGTGGGGTGCTTTTCCAGCGCCTGTACCTCCTTTATGCCGGAGGTTATCAAGTCCTTTCGGAAGCAGTACCCTGCCATCCGCATTGAAGTTTTTGAGGGAACCTATGACGATGTCTTCTACTGGATCAAGAACGGGATGGTAGATTTCGGATTTCTCTCCGCTTCCAGCGCCGGCGATTTGAAATTGGAAATCTTCTACAAAGATCCGCTGGTCTGTGTGGTTCCGAAGGATTACCGTAAAACCGGCAGCGGCGATTCGATCACCGTGGAGGAAATGGCAAAGATGAATTTTGTCGTGCAGCGGGAATCGACAGATGCGGATATCCAGAATTACATGAAGGAAAACGGCCTGGACGTTCCCACGGATTTTCATGTGGTGGACGACCTGGCCACAGCCGCCATGGTGGCAAGTGGTTTTGGCGTCTGCATCATGCCGGAGCTGGTTATGAGGGATATTCCCTATGATGTAAAAAGCTATCCGCTGCAGCCGGCGGCCAGCCGTATGATCGGGCTGGCCGCTCTGACAACGCAGTTTATGGCGCCTGCCGTGCGGACACTTTACCGCCATATTCTGGAGTACTGCAGGAATCTGTAGAAAATAAAGCGGAATCCGACGGGTCTGGAGAATCCGGCACAGAGTTTTCGGAGAAATGCCCTTTCATCGGACGGGGGAGCCGGGGAAGGGCGTATCCGGAACTGATGGGAATCAGGAATCGCAGGGGAGATAGAAGAGGCAGCAGACAGGAAAAGGGGTTGTATGAAGAAAAAAAGAAAGAGACAGAAAAACCGGATGCTTTTACTGCTGACGGCAGTGTTTGTGTTTGGAGGACTACTGGTTGCTTACGGGATATTGTCATTGGCAAAAAGCGGGAAAGAGGATCAAATGGCGCAGGCGGCTGCCGCCCGGTCCGCGGCAGAGGGAGAGATAGAAAATCCTCCGGAGACGGTGAAACAGACCATGGATCCGGCGGACTACCAGCTGACGCTTCAGTTCCGGAACGGAGATTCCCAGACCGTAAAGGGCATTTTCCGGGAGCCCCCATCCGCAACTGCGGATTCTTCCGATGGGAATGTACGAACCGTGGTGCTTCCGGAAGGGAATCTTGTATACAGGACATCGGATCTGAAGCAGCTACTGGACAGCTTCCCGGAGTTGCAGGAATCCGGCTGGACGCAGCCGGAAAATGCGAGAATAGAGAAGCAGGACAGCGGATTTGTTATCATTCCGGAGACTCCGGGGACAGCGCTGAACAGGGATGCCCTTGTCTCAGCGGTAGAACAGGCGTTATCCGGGGGCAGGGAGACGCTGGATCTGGAACAGGCACAGGACGTCTATGCGCAGCCCGCGGTAAAGCAGGATAATGCGGATCTGCAGGCGCAGCTGGCACAGCTGAACCAGATTACGGGAGCCAGCATCACATACCGGCTGCCCGGAGAGGAGGTTACGCTGGACGGCTCGACCACTTCGGGGTGGCTGACGCAGAATGCGGACGGAACATGGACCAGGGACGATGCGGTGTGGAACCAGCATGTCTCGGATTTTGTGTCCCAGCTCGCGGCGGATCACGATACCATTAACAGGGACCGTACGTTTCCTGCCACCGGAATCGGCAATATTACGGTGAAGGGAACCGGTTACTACGGGTATGAGATAGACGAGCCGGCGGAGACGGCGCAGCTTACGCAGGAGCTGGACAGCGGCACCGTAACGACAAGAGAGCCGTGCCGGGTGCAGACCGAATACGCTGCCCGTGACGATAATTCGGGAATCGGGCAGAATTATGTGGAGGTTGACCTGAGCCGTCAGCATCTGTGGGTGTACAGAGATGGTGCGGTTGCTTTTGAGACAGACGTCGTCTCCGGGACGATGAACGAATCCTACTATACGCCGGAAGGCGTCTATAAAATTCTGGATAAAAAGCAAAATGCGACGCTGCTGGGCGATGCGATTCCCGGAAAAAAGGATTACTACACGTATACGCAGCCGGTAAGCTATTGGATGCCCTTTACCTATACAGGAATCGGCCTGCATGACGCCTCCTGGCGCGGAGCTTTCGGAGGAGATATTTATGTCAGCGATGGTTCCCACGGATGTGTGAATCTTCCGGCTGCTGCGGCGGCGCAGATTTTTAATCTGGTGGAGATTCAGGAGCCTGTCGTCTGTTACTACTCCCAGCCCTATTCTCTGGCATCCGCGCCGGAAGGGCAGCAGACCGAAGGCGTCTATTACAACAGCGCGGACAGCGGAGCCGTGCAGGCCGGTTAAGCGCGGTTCTGCGGCGGGTGGTTTCCGAAACTTCCGATCCGTGCGAATATCTGTAAGAGAGGGAATCCCTCCGGCAGGTTTAACAAAACCTCCGGAGGGATTCTGTCTATTCTGTCTATAGACAAAAGATTCTCTGCCTGATAGGATGAAATTACAACACAGATTGACATAACTCATTTCTTCACGGATTCCGCTCGGAATCCGGTTACTCTTTTTTTCTTGCAACCCGGTGCCGTCATCCGCCTGCGGTTTTGACGGCTGTATCAGATCTTTCCTAAGACAGGGGGCCTGCAGATTGACAGCTGAACATGCACTGGCGCTGATGATCTGCGCCGGTTCTGCCCTTCTGGATCTGGACAGGATGAGGCTTCCGAACGGATGGATTTTCATTTGTGCCCTTCTTGCCGCGTGCCAGCGGCTGGCAGACTGCGGGCCGCCTGGATTAGGGTCGTATTTTTCCGGAGCCGCCGTCCCTTTCTTTCTTCTTTTTCCTGTGTGGCTGGTCTTATACCGGTCTGTAGGAGCAGGGGATATCAAGCTTCTTATGGTTATAGGGGGAATCCTCGGACCATCTGCGGCTCTTCACTGCGTGTTCCGGACCTTTCTGTTCGGTTCTGTTTTTTCCTTTCTTTTACTCTTTTCCGTCGGCAGCTTCCTGCCGCGCATCCATTATTTTATTGATTATCTGAAAATGATCTGCAGGTACGGAAACAGTAAAAGATCCGGCCGTTCCGGAAGACCTGTTTACAGGAAAACCGGCGAATATGCGGAGTCTGTTCATATGACCATACCTGTTCTGATGAGTGTCCTGCTCTGGATTGGAGGTGTCTGATGCGTGTCTGCCGAAGAGCGGTTCTGGCCGTCTGCGATGTGGAGGAGGCATATGCCAGAAACTTTATGGAATATCTGAACCAAAGAAAGGGGATTCCTTTTGAAATTCATGCTTTTACTTCTGCGGAAACGCTCTGCGCCTTTGCCGCGGAGAGACAGATTGATATTCTTCTGGTTTCGGAACGGGCAATGACAGAGAAGGTCAGGCAGCTTTCTGTCGGAAAGCGGATGATGCTTTCCGAGGGTCTTTCGGAAATACCAGGGGAAATATCAGACCTGGAGGAGACGAAGGAAGAAGATGACTGCGCAAAGGTTTTTAAATATCAGCCGGCATCGCAGATCATCCGGGAGGTGATGGACTGCTACGCGGCGGAACAGTCGGCTTTAAATCCGGCTGCCCGCGGAAAAAAAGAGTTCCGGCTGTCCGGAGTTTACAGTCCCTCCGGCTGTTCGTGGAAGATCTTATTCGACCTTGCCCTCGGAGGGTATCTTGCCCGGTCAGAACGGGTACTGTACCTGAATCTGGATCCGCTTTCAGGACTGGAGGAAGCGGCAGAATCAATGGGAGTACGGATTCCGGGGAGAACCGTCAGCGACCTGGTGTACTTCAGCAGAAGGAAAAACGGGCATCTGTTTTACTTTCTGGAAGGAATGGTTCAGACATTCGGAAATCTCGACTATATTCTTCCGGCCTCTTTTCCGGAGGATTTAAGGGATATCGGGGTCGAAGAGTGGAAAACACTGTTCTGCTCTATCCGGGATCACACGGATTACTCGGTCCTTCTGGCAGATTTCGGAGACTGTCTGGAAAGCCTTCCAGACCTTCTGAAGGAATGCTCGGAGCTCTACCTGCCTGTCGGTTCAGACCGGGAATCCGGATTCCGCCTGGCTCATTTTCAGAAGCTGCTGAAACGTACCGGTATGCGGGAGGACGAGCCCTGGATGCATGTGATTGCCCCGCCTTCTCCGGATGAGGTGCAGGAGGATCTGGCGTTTACGGTGACACAGGGAGCTTTTTATCGTTTGGTAAGGGAGATGGAGCATGAAAGGGAATCGTCAGGAAAAACAATCCCGGTATTCTGAAGAGAAGAGGGAGGAGCCGGAAAGTCCTTCCGGGGCGGAAGAAAGGCTCCGGAGGATGCTGAGAGAGCAGTTGGGGGAAGAAAACGGCTATTCGGAAGAAGAAATTCAGGAGACGGTGGATCGGCTGATCTGGCAGGAAAATCCGCTTCTTACTCTTCCGCAGAAGGAGAAGATCCGGAAGAATCTTTTGTATTCCGTGGGAAAACTGGATGTTCTGCAGGAGCTGATGGATGACACGGCGGTCACGGAAATCATGGTAAACGGTTACCGGAATATTTTTTATGAAAAGGACGGCGTCATTCGTCTCTGGGATAAAAGCTTTCCCTCCCGTGAGAGGTATGAGGATGTGATCCAGCAGATTACAGGAGCCTGCAACCGGATTGTCAATGAACAGAAGCCGATTGCGGATGCCAGGCTGGAAAACGGAGCCCGCGTTAATGTGGTGCTTCCCCCGGTTGCGCTGGACGGGGCGGTTCTTACCATCCGAAGGTTTCCGGATGATCCGATTACCATGCGAAGGCTTGTGGAGGCGGACAGCATTACCAGGGAGGCAGCGGAATTTCTGGGAGACCTTGTGCAGGCCAGATATTCGATTCTGATCGGCGGAGGGACGTCCACCGGAAAGACCACATTCCTGAATGCACTCTCCGGCTGTATTCCGGAGGGAGAGAGGATTATTACCATCGAGGATAACGCGGAGCTTCAGCTCAGGGGAATTTCCAATCTGGTTCGTCTGGAGGCCAGAGACGCGTCCATGGAGGAGTGCAGGGAGATCTCTATCCGGGATCTGATCCGGACGGCGCTTCGCATGCGGCCGGACAGAATTATCGTGGGAGAAGTGCGGGGTGCAGAGGCGGCGGATTTTCTTGTATGTCTGAATACAGGACATGAGGGGAGCCTGGGAACCGCCCATGCCAACAGTGCCGCGGATATGATCGAGAGGCTTGTTTCCATGGTGATGATGAGCGGCATGGAACTTCCGGTTCCGGTCATCCGCAGACAGATTGCGGCGGGAGTAGAAATTCTGGTGCATCTGTCCAGGGACAGCACGGGAAAAAGAAAGGTGGAAGAAATTGCGGAAATTACAGGGATGGAAAACGGAGAGGTCTGCCTCCGGAAAATTTTCAGCCGTGACGGCAAAAGCCGCCTTGTCCGGCAGGACGGACTTTTTCGGGAAGAAAAGCTCCGGCGTCTGCAGGAGCGGCGGGCGTCCGGGAAAAACGGATTATAGAAAATACAGGCTGTCTGCCACTCAGTGTGCCCGCTTCCTTCTGGAAGGTGCGCTGATCGGGGCAGGGGCAGTCTGGCTCTGCTATGAATCCGTTCCTGCACTGCCGGCGGCGGCAGCCTTTTCCGTATTTTATTGCATCTGCCGCCAAAGGCAGCTGGGCAGGGAAAGGATCCGCCTTCTCAATCTTCATTTCAAGGATTTTCTCTGCTCCATTCATACATCTATGGCTGCGGGCTATTCACTGGAAAATGCCGTCCGTGCCGCGGCAGCGGATATGCAGAAGCTCTATGGCCCGACAGACGTTATTTCCCAGGAGTCTGCGTGGATGATCCGGCAGATGGAGCTCCAGCAGCCGGTGGAAAAGCTGTTTTCCGACCTGGGAGAGAGAAGCGGCGACGAAGATATCCGGATGTTCGGAGAGATTCTGCTGATTGCCAAGCGGACAGGCGGAAATATGGAAAACATCCTGAACGCCACCCGCAGAAACCTATGCGGCAGAATTGATACCAGAGAAGAAATCGAGACCGTCATCGCATCCAGAAAGCTGGAGCAGAATATTATGAGCATCATGCCGGCAGGGGTTCTGTTCTATCTGAAAATCACCTTTGGGGATTTTCTGGATCCTCTGTACGGAAACGCGGCAGGGGCTTCCGTGATGACGGTGTGTCTGCTGCTGTATTTGGCCGCGTTTGCACTGGGGAGACGGATGATCCGCAGCGCGGTCAGCCGGATCTGAAAGAAGGAGAGCCGATGAAAGCTGTTCTGCCTGTTCTTTTGTTTGTCCTGTTGATTGTACTGTACCGGAGAAAAAAGCTGAAAAAGAAATTCTTTATCCTGTTTCTGTCTGCCCTGGCCGGAGTTTCTGCGGTTCTGGCTGCAGAAATGTACGAGGGAGAAACCAGAGAGGTGACCAGTCTGGAAAAAAACAGCAGGGATAACGGTCTGGAAGCGATTCCGCTTCAGGTGGAGACTGAGGATGGTGCCAGAGAGGAGGTGACAATTACCATTCCCGAATTTCGTTATTCGGAGAAGGAGGCACAGAGGCTTCTGGAGAAAAAGGCGGAAGAACTGGACGGGAAGATCCTGGGAGAAAACAGGACACTGACGCATATCGATCACAATCTTGATCTTCCGGCGTCTTTTTCGGATTCCGATATTACTATCCAGTGGTCCTCCACAAAACCGGAATACCTCCGCTGGGACGGGACGCTTCTTTCCGGCATTCCGGAAGCAGGCTGTCCGGCAGTGCTGCTGGCAACCCTGTACCTGCAGGATCAGATGCTCGATTACCGCAGAGACATTGTACTGTTTCCTTCGGAAGAAAAGGGGGCTTTTGCCGGAGAACTGCAGGAGGAGGCGGAAAAACTGAATCAGTCCTCTTCCGGAAACCGCTTTCTTCTCCCAGGAGAGTGGAAGGGAAGGAAACTGAAATGGTTTCAAAAGAACGAACAGGCCGGAAGCGGGCTCTGCCTCCTGCTTCTGGCAGGGATTTGCTTCTGTGCTGCGGCGGACAGGAACAGGCGGGAACATGCGGAGAAAAAAAGAAAGGAACAGCTGGAGCTGGCCTATCCGGAGCTGGTCAGCAAGATTCAGCTCATGACGGGGGCGGGGCTCAGTGTCCGGAATGTATTCCGCCGTCTGACAGAGGACTGCCGCAGGGAGAAGGCCGGAGGGAAAAAGGGAAGTCCGGCGCTGGAGGAAGCAGCCCGGACCTGGCAGGAGATGGAGAACGGCGTTCTGGAGCGGGATGCCTATGAACACCTGGGGGAGCGCTGCGGACTGGCGGTGTACCGCGAGCTGGCTCTCCTTCTGGAACAGAACAGAAAAAGAGGAAACGCAAAGATGAATGAACTGCTGGAACAGGAGGCACAAAGAGCCTTTGAGACAAGAAAGCGAACCGCCAGGGCAGAGGGGGAAAAGGTGTCCGTGAGGCTGCTTCTCCCCATGGGAATGATGCTGGTCATCGTCATGGCGCTAATTCTGGTTCCGGCCTTTCTGTCCTTCTGATCCGGGGGATGCGCGTACAAGAGAATATTTTCAGGAGGAAAAAATGGAGGAAATCAAAGCTTTTATCAGGGAAGAGGACGCGGTATCTGTGGTAGAGATTATTCTGATCACCGTGGTGTTAATTTCACTGGTTATTATTTTTAAAAGCCAGCTGACCAGTCTTGTCACGAATATCCTGAACAAAATTACCAGTCAGAGCAATGGAATCTGAGACCGCTGCCGCTGCAGGGAGGAGTATATGCAGGGAAAAAAGAAATTACAGCATCTATTCAGCACCCCAGGCTCGGAACGCTTTGCGTTCCTCGCTGTGGGCGGTCAGAGCGGCTTCGCCGCTTGTCCGCCCCTCAGAAAACTTCTGAAACCGTCCGGCGAGCAAGCGCCCCATCCGGATTTCATCAGTTTTCCGGGGGTGCTGAATAATTACAAATTACATTGGAAGGGAAGCATTACCCTCGATCTCTGCCTTATTCTGCTGGTACTGCTTTCTCTGATTGCGGCGGCTCTGCGTTCTTCCCGCCTGGCGGCAGGAAGAGCGGCGCTCGCGTGCGCAGAGGAGCAGGGATTGTACTCGATGTTCTCCCAGTATGACCGCACGTTGTTCGACCGATACGGAATTCTTTTCCTGGATGCCGGTTATGGAGGAGAAAGCCTTCAGCTGGGAAGAGTGCTGAAGCAGACAGAGGGGGATGTTTTCATGGTGCTTTATCCGAAAAAAGAAAGTGTTTTTCCGGGCGCCGTGGATCTTCTGCGTTTCGGACCCGTAGAAAGTGAACTCACCGGGTATGTGCTGGCCACAGACAATGGCGGGGCGGCCTTTCGAAGACAGGTGTGCGAGGCAATGCGCGGCAGTCTGGGCAGTGCGCTTCTGGAAGCGGGAAAACAAAAAATTCAGGCTGAGGGAAGGACAGAGGATTCCCTGCAGCGGGAAGCCGGAAAAATAACGGCGGACAGAGCCGGGGAGTTTTACGCAGAGGATCATCCGGAAGGCTCCGGCTGCCAGGGGGAGGTCACGGTTCCGGAACACTTTGTTAACCCGGTTGAGTCCATACGGGTGTTGAAAAAGAAAGGAATTTTGCCCCTGGTCATTCCTGCAGGAAGGCAGTTGTCCTCCGGTTCCCTGAAACCGGAAGAACTGGTGAGCGGCAGAACCCTGCAGACAGGGATGAACATGGTTCCCTCCGGATGGAAGGGAGGGGATGAAGAGTTCCTGATGCGGGAATTTCTGATTCAGAATTTCGGCTGTTTTACCTGTCAGCGTGGGTCGGCTTCGGCAGAATATCAGGTCGAGTACGTCCTTGCCGGAAAAAACTCCGATGTGGAGAATCTGAAAGCAGCGGTGAAAAAGCTGCAGAAGCTGCGCGAAAAGTCAAATCTGATTTATCTGATATCCAGTCCGGAAAGACGGGCAGAAGCCGCGGAAATGGCGGCAGTTATCTGCGCCTCTCTGGGGAATCCGGAGCTGGAGCCAGCCGTCTCCTTAGCGCTGAAAAAATGCTGGGCCTGGGGAGAATCTGTGCTGGATCTCCGGGAACTGCTGGACGGAGGGAAAATTCCCCTGGTGAAAACGGACAGCTCCTGGCAGCTTTCGCTGCACTCCCTTGCAGATCTGCAGAGCGCGGCAGATACCCAGAGGCACAGTTCGGAGGGAGGGCTCACTTATGAGGAATACCTGCGGATCCTGCTGCTGAAAACAAAGTCGGATGTGTTGGCAGCTCGTATGATGGATTTGACAGAGCTGAATATACGGGAGAAGAATCCTGGAAAAATATTCTGCCTGGACTGCTGTCTGGACGCGGCCGAAGTGAAAATAACGACGGAAACAGGCGGGCAGGAGCTGAGTATTGACAGGTGCTATGGGTACGGGGAACAGAGAAAGGGGCTCTTTTATTGACAGCGGACAGAAAACGCAACCGAAAATCCAACATTCAAATCTCTCTTTCAGACACAGCCCAAACGGCAGTTTCTGCCCTTCCCCCCGGAAGAAAAAATGTTCTGCCGCGCCGTAAAAGAGTCCCTTTCTTTGTTTCCTGCGGAAGCCTGACCGTAGAGGCGGCGCTGGCTGTCCCTCTGTTCTTTTTTTGTGTGATTGCGCTTGTCTGTCTGATGGAGATGTACGGGCTGTATGTCAGGAAGCTGACAGTCCTGCAGCAGAGAGCGGAGAGTGCGGGGATATTCGCCGCTTCGGCTGGATCGGATTCTGTTCCTGTCATAGATCTCACAGAGGAGATTCCGTTTCAGGTGAGGGGAATTCCTTTGTTTCGGAAAACGGTGCGGATTGCTGTCCGCGCCAGAGTCCGCCCCTGGACAGGACGAAATGAGGCAGATAACGGCGGGCAGGAAAAAGAAGAGGAGAGGCTGGTCTATGTGACGGATTATCGAAGTGTCTATCACACATCATCCCGGTGTTCCCATCTGAATCTGCAGATAAAAGCGGTGTCATCCTCTCAGCTGTCCGGGCGCAGAAACACCTATGGGGCAAGATACCACGCGTGTGACAAATGTGTCGGAAAGGGAGGGAAAAACCATCTTGTTTATATCACCCCGGACGGAGACTGCTATCATAACTCGGCAGAGTGCAGCGGGCTGAAAAGAACTACGCATCTGGTTCCGGAGTCGGAGGTAAAAGGGATGCGGGAATGCAGCCGTTGCCAGGCCGCGGGAAACGGATGAAAGCAGTTGGCCTGTCTCCGGAACAGGTGGTTGTTCTGGCGCTTCTCTGCCTGAATACGGTACAGGATCTGAGAAAGCAGGAAATACTGGCGCTCCCGACAGCCGCTGCAGCGGCTGCAGGTTTTTTCTGGGTGCTTCTCCGGATGAGGCAGCCGGTTCCGCAGATCCTTTCCGGAGGAATTCCAGGTCTCGCTGTTATGCTGGCGGCTGCCCTGTCAGAAGGAGAAATCGGCGGGGGAGACGGTCTGGTTCTTCTGGCGGCAGGGATCTGGCTTGGACTTCCGTCTGCGATGCTGTTTCTGGCGGACGCGCTGCTTCCGGCCGCGGCATATGCCCTGGCAGAGCGTATCAGGAGCAGGAACCGGAACGTGTGGAAAAAGAGGATTCCCTTCCTGCCTTTTCTGCTGGGGGGATATCTGCTCTGGATGCTGTTTCCGGGTATTCCGTAGACGCACATCACAGCACCCGCCAGCCCTTCTGTTCCCTGTGCAGATTTACAGCGCCGCGGCCGGACTGAGGAACTTGCGGAACGAGCTGCGCAAGCGTGGGAATGAATGAAGCGGCGTTATCGGAAGTAAACAGAAAGCATTGTTGAACATACGGCGCAGGCAGGGACGAGAGTGAAAAATAATATATCCAGGGAAGTGCCGTATGGCAGCTGAGCAATACGGCGCAGGCAGGGGTCAAAAATGAGAAGGAGATATCGCAGAAACAAAACCTTTTGGAAGAGAGGAACGCTGACGGTAGAAGCATCGGTGGTGGTTCCGGCAGTCTGTGTGATAACAGCGGCGCTTCTCATGCTCTTGTTTTTCGAGCATAACCGCGTGTGGTATCTGTCCGCGTCTGCCGAAGCCGCCGTCTGCGCCAACGGGTATCAGGCGGAAGGAGCCGTCGGGACGGAGGAGGCGGCCAGGCTCCTTGCACAAACCAGGGTGAGGGAGCAGGTGATGCCGGGAACGCGTCCCGCTTTCCGGATTAACTGCGACAGCAGCGGATGTTCGGTATTCGTGGAAGGACAGCGGTTTCCGGTATTGGGAGACTGGTTTCTCTGGGACGTGCAGATGAAAATCAGGAAAAACTATCCGGTCCGGACCCTCCGACAGATTCGGGGAGTCCGCGGCCTTGACAAGGAGCAGACGTATGGAGGAAATACAAACGGAATTCCGCAGGGATCTTCATCATAATTACCTGATTCTGTCCGGAGGAAGGAAGCTGGACAGAATGCATTACGAGATACGCATGATGGAGCTGAACAATATCCCCGGTCTCCTGAAAAGCACTGTCCAGGAGATGGATGGCAGAACCTTGTATTATTATGACATCACATCCAGACAGCCGCTTTCGATCTATCTGGAAACCCATCTGGCGGGCAGAACGTTCCTTCAGCTTCTGCTTCGCTCTCTTCAGCAGGTTATGGAACGTATGTCCGATTATCTGCTGGATTCCCGGAGCCTGTATCTGCAGCCGGAGAAAATATACCTGGATGCCTCCGGGGAGAGCATATGGTTCTGTTTCTTTCCTCCCCTGGAGGAACCGTTTTCCGGCCAGATCAAAGAGCTGGGGGAATATCTTCTCCCGCGGCTGGATCATGAGGATCCGGAGGGAGTAGTTCTGGGATATGCCTTTTACCAGAAGGTTTCTGCCGTTGGAACGGTGCCGGCCGGAACATGGTTTGACAGTCTCCTGAATGAACCGGAAGCAGAAAAAAGGAGAAAGCCGGAGGAGGAAAAATACCGGACAGAGACAGTGGATGAAAAGCCGGAACAACAGGAAACGGAGCCGCATAGTCCTGTACCAGGAGTTCCGGATTTGTTCAGTGCTTTTTTTCGTCCGGAAACAGAACATAAGAAACATTTTTCATGGGAGAACTGGAAAGGCAGGATCCTCTGGATTCTTCCGCCGCTGTCCGCGGCGGCAGCCGGGACTGCTTGCTGGCGGTATCTCAACAGAATTCCGGAAGGCATTGCAGCCGGAGCCTGTGCTGCCTGCCTGTCCGTTCTTATGCTTTACCGGCGGAAGAAGCAGGGAGAGGCGGAAGGAGATCAGGGAAAAACGGAGGGCAGAAAAGCCGTTCCCCTCTTTCCGGAGTTTCCGGAGAACGGCGGTCATGACGAGAGAGAAGCAGAACAATCCCTTTTTCATGACACAGGGGGAAGTCGGGAAGAGGGCAGTGGCCGGCAGCCGGAGGAACAGCCCTATACCGCACAGGAGGAAACTGTTTTTCTGGGATCTCTGCAGATTCCGGATACAGAGCCTTCCCTGCGCGCCAGGCTGGTTCCGGAGCCGGAGGGCACCGGGGCGATAAAAGAGCTGAGGGGGGATTTATATCTTTTGGGGAAAAGTGAGGAAGTGTCGGATATCTGCATACCTTCCCCCGCGGTAAGCCGCCTCCACGCGCGGCTGCTTTGGGACGGAAAAACCTACCGGATTCTGGATTTGAATTCGCGAAACGGTACCTTTCGGAATGAAGCGCTCCTGAATCCCGGCATGGCTTATCCTTTGAGCAGCGGAGATACTTTACGGCTGGCCGACAGAAGCTTTCGGTATGAACAGCAAACTTGACTTTTCAACCCTGTTGCGTATACTGAATTCAGATTTGCGGCGCCTGAGAATCCGGTAGACGGAAGCCGGGCGTCCGCCCTGATCGAGTCTGGAACAGGAGAAAAAGTATGAAGCGTATTGTACTTACAGGCGGCGGAACAGCGGGGCATGTAACACCGAATATCGCGCTGATACCGGGGCTGAAGGAAAGAGGGTATGAGATTTTTTACATAGGTTCCTACAACGGAATCGAAAAAAAGCTGATTGAGGACATGAATATTCCCTATTATGGGATATCCACCGGGAAACTCAGAAGATATTTTGATCTGAAAAATATTTCCGATCCGTTCCGTGTGCTGAAGGGAATCCATGAGGCCAGGGAGATTCTGAAAAAGATCCGTCCGGATATTATTTTTTCAAAGGGGGGATTTGTAGCCGTTCCGGTTGCGCTGGCAGCCAGTAACCTGAAAATTCCGCTTCTGATTCATGAGTCGGATATGACTCCCGGCCTGGCAAACCGGATCTGCATTCCCTATGCGGTAAAAGTCTGCTGTAATTTTCCGGAAACAAGGGACAGCCTGCCGGAGGGCAAGGCTTTTGTGACGGGAACGCCCATCCGCCAGGAACTCCTGCACGGTGACGCGGACGCCGGAAGAGAGTTTTGCGGTTTTAACAGGGAAAAGCCGGTGCTGATGGTCATCGGAGGCAGTCAGGGATCAGTGTTTGTGAACACAAAAATCCGGGAAGCTCTGCCGGAGCTTCTGAAAAACTGGCAGGTAGTCCACCTGTGCGGAAAAGGAAATCTGGACGATTCGCTGGATCATACACCCGGTTACAGGCAGTATGAATATATCAAAGAGCAGCTCCCGGATCTGTTTGCCATGGCGGATGTGGTGGTTTCCCGTGCCGGGGCAAACGCCATCTGCGAAATCAGTGCCCTGGCAAAGCCGAATCTGCTGATCCCGCTCGGAACAAATGCCAGCCGCGGAGACCAGATTCTGAATGCGCGTTCGTTTGAAAAACGGGGATACAGCATGGTGCTGGAGGAAGAAAATCTGACGGAGGAGTCTCTCCTGGAGGGGGTTGGAAAACTCTATGAGAACCGGGAAACCTACAGGAAAGCCATGCAGAGCAGCAGCCATACGGATTCTATCCGGGTGATCCTGCAGTTGATTGATAACTACTCCTGATAAAAACAGCAGCCGGTAAAGTCAGCAGGCTGTTTGTCATTGATACACAGAAAGCGCCGTCGGAGCGGAAATATGTCCTGCCCCGGCGGCACTTCCTTTGAACGGCCAGCCCTTAAGGATTGGCATTCGTAAGAACCTGTCAGCCTTTCAGCCCTTCCGCTTTTTTCAGTATTTCATCCCTGTCGCTGTCCGAGAGACTGCCCGGCTTCCAGGTGATTCCGGCATGATCGTCCCGGTAACGGGGAATCAGGTGGATATGAAAATGTGGGACAGTCTGCCCGGCCGCTTCCCCGTTATTCTGAACAATATTATATCCGTCACAGGGGAGAGCATCCTTCATATAGGAGACGATTTTTTTGGCCAGAACGAAAGCCCTTGCCGCTGTTTCATCCGGAACCTCACAAAGATTCGCGTAGTGCTGTTTGGGAACAATCAGTGCGTGTCCCTTTGTGGCAGGACCGAGATCCAGAAATACCCGGAAGGTCTCGTCCTCATAAATGGTGGCGGAAGGAATTTCTCCGTTGGCTATTTTACAGAAAATACAGTCACTCATTGCTTTTCCCTTTCTTTGATGCTGCTTCATCGAGCATTTTTGTTTCCGGACTGCAGGTTCCTGTCCAGCCTGATACAGGAATGGAGGCAGGAGTCCGTCCATCCGGTATTCCCAGTATAATCCGCTTCGTGAAGCAGTTTCAAGTCTGCGTGTCTGATACCGCCCACAACGAGGAACGCAAAGCGTTCCGAGTCTGGGGTACTGAATAGATACGAAAATTTCAGGTCGAAAATTTTATCCTTTGTTTCGTATTTTTTTATTCATAAAGCACCGATTGTATAGTAAGATTATTTTTTATTGGGAGCAGGGAGCTCCGGAAGAAAATCAATTTTTCAGAGAAAGAGGAATTTATGCTTCAGATCAAGGATATCAGCAAGGAATACCGGACCGGGGATCTGGTGCAGAAGGCGCTGGATCATGTCAGCCTGGAACTTCGGGACAGCGAATTTGTGGCGGTCCTGGGTCCCAGCGGCTCAGGAAAAACCACGTTGCTGAATATCATCGGAGGACTGGACCGTTACGACAGCGGAGACCTGGTTATTAACGGGATTTCCACAAAAAAATATAAAGACAGGGACTGGGACTCTTATCGGAACCACACCATTGGTTTTGTTTTTCAGAGCTACAATCTGATTATGCATCAGAGCGTCCTTGCCAATGTCGAGCTTGCGCTGACCATTTCCGGGATCTCCGGGAGCGAGAGAAAACAGAAGGCGGAAGAGGCTCTTCGGCAGGTGGGGCTTGCCGGACAGGAGCATAAAAAACCGTCACAGCTTTCCGGCGGACAGATGCAGCGGGTGGCCATCGCGCGTGCGCTGGTCAATGACCCTGACATTGTGCTGGCGGACGAGCCGACCGGCGCCCTGGACACGGAAACCAGCATCCAGGTCATGGATATTCTGCAGGAAGTCTCGAAGGATCGTCTGGTTGTTATGGTTACGCATAACCCGGAACTGGCAAAGCAGTACGCAACCAGAATTGTGAACATCCGGGACGGAAGAATTCAGTCGGACACCAATCCCCCGGAAAACAGGCGGGAGGAAGAGCAGATGCCGGTGCACAGAAACATGGGAAGGGCTTCCATGTCTTTTTTTACGGCGTTGTCTCTGAGCGGCAACAACCTGCGGACCAAGAAGGCAAGGACACTGCTGGTTTCCTTTGCAGGCTCCATAGGAATTATCGGTATTGCGCTGATACTCGCGCTCTCCAGCGGGGCAAACCGGTTTATCCAGACGCAGGAGTCGGAGACGCTCTCCCTGTATCCGCTGCAGATAGAAAAAAAGGGATATGATCTGACCTCGCTGATGCAGAATACAGGCGGCAGTGTCTTTAGAGGAAAAAGCGGAGACACCTATACAGACAAGGTGGGGGTAGAAGAAGCCGCGAACCAGCTGCTTACGGAGGTCAGCACAAACGATCTGGGCTCGCTTAAGACATTTCTGGACAGTGACAGCAGCGGAATCCAGGAGTATGTCAATGCCATTGAATACAGTTACGGGATCACACCACAGATTTACAGCCTGGACGGAGATGCCGCGGAACAGATGAATCCGAATCATATGTTTGACTCGATTTCTTCCGGGAGTATGGATATTACCGGAATGATGACCGGTTCACTGAGCATGAATTTTTTTAGCGGGCTTCCCCGGTCCGAAGAGCTGTATCTGGACTCCTATGATCTGAAAGCCGGGCACTGGCCGGAGAAGGACACGGATCTTGTCCTGGTTCTGAATTCGGAGGGGAAGGTGCGCGATATTCTTCTCTACGCGGTCGGCCTGCGGGACAAAAAGGAGCTGGAACAGCGGATTCAGGATTTTGCGGACGGAAAAGAAAGCGGGAAAACAGCTGTCGGCAGCTCCTCCTCCAGGGACGGAGCAGTCTATTCCTACGATGATTTTCTGGGGCGCAGCTTCCGGCTGGTCAATTCCTGTGATTATTATTCCTATGACGATACCTACGGTGTGTGGACCGATCACAGCTCGGATCAGGATTTTGTACAGAAGCTGGTGAAAAACGGGAAAAAGCTGACCATCGCCGGAATTGTCCAGCCGAGAGAGGGGACGCTGGTGGAGGTTCTGGAGACCGGGATCGCCTATTCTCCTTCACTGGAGCAGGATCTGATCCGGGCGGCGGCGCAGAGCGACGTGGTGAAGGAACAGCTGAAAAATCCGGAAATTAATGTATTGACAGGAAAGAAGTTTTCGGACGAAAAAGCCTCTTCTGACATGGATCTGAGCAAGCTGTTCTCGGTGGATGAAAAGGCACTTCAGAAGGTGTTTTCCTCAAACGCGGAGTCCGTTTCCCCGGAAAGCCTGAATATAGATCAGATCCTCGGAAATCTGAATCTGCAGAATCTTGATTTCAGCAGCCTGAACCTGGAAAACAGTCTGGATGACTCCTCTGTCCGGAATGCCCTGTCAGGGCTGGAGGGGCTGGATCTGGAAAATCTGCTCTCAAAGGTGAAAATCCGGGCGACCGGCGAACAGCTGCAGAACCTTTTTACGGAGGCGGCAAAAGGGTATCTGGAGAGCGCGTCCGGGAATCCGTCCACGGATTATTCCAGGCTGGGAAGCACGTTTGCGGAATATCTGCAGACGGAGGACGGGAAAAACACTGTTCAGTCGGAGATGCAGAAAATTCTTGATGCCAACAAGGAAAACCTGGTTACCAGGGACGATGTGGTTCAGATGGCAATGGATATTTTTTCCGGCTATTCGGCCTATATCCAGGAGCATCCGACGGACAATCCACTCAGCTCCGAAGCTTTCCGGAACTGGCTGACCTCTTCCGAGGCGGAGGAAGCGGTCAGCGCGGCATTTTCCACCATCGCGGATAAGCTGAGCCGGATTACCGTCACGCAGGAACAGGCGGCGTCTATGGCCGGGACGCTGCAGCAGGGCTACGATGCCTGGGCTTCCCAAAACGGGGCTCCGGAGCTGTCGAAGGTTCCGGATTCGTTTGCCGCTTATCTGCAGTCCGGGGATGCGCAGAAGCTTCTTCTGGAAGCGGCCGGTCAGATGATTGATACCAGCCAGCTGCAGAGTGCTCTTACAGATACATTGGAGAGCACGGTAAGCACGCTGATTCAGGCGGTTACCACGCAGATCGGTAACGCGATTGCCTCTGCCATGACCGGTATGGCCGGACAGCTGGAACAGGCGCTTGCAAGTGCCATGAACCAGACGGTCAGCGCCATTTCCAAAAATATTACGAACATGTTCCAGGTTGACCCGGATCAGCTGGCCTCTGCGTTTCGCGCAAATATGGACGCCGGACAGCTGCAGGAGCTGATGTCTTCGATGATGCAGGGAAGCAGCAGCTCACTGGAAAACAATCTGGCAGCCCTGGGATACGCCGATACCGGGGAACCATCCGGCATCCGTATTTATCCGAAGGACTTCAAGGCAAAAAATGAAGTGGTGAACATTCTGAATTCCTATAATGAACGGATGCAGAAGGAAGGACAGGACGACAAGGTGATTACCTACACGGATATGGTTACCGCGATGATGTCCTCGGTTACCAGAATTATCGACACCATCAGCTATATTTTGATCGCGTTTGTGGCGATCTCACTGATCGTTTCCTCCATCATGATCGGTGTCATTACCTATATCAGCGTCCTGGAGCGAAGAAAGGAGATCGGAATCCTGCGCGCCCTGGGCGCCTCCCGCCACAATGTCGCGCAGGTGTTTAATGCCGAGACCTTTATTACCGGCTTTCTGGCAGGCGTCATAGGCGTAGGGCTTACGCTGATCCTTACGATACCGGCAAACGCCCTGATCCTGCGGGTAACCGGGCAGGAAGTTCACGCGGCTCTGCCGGCGGCTTCGGGTGCTGCCCTGGTTGCGCTCAGTGTTGTGCTGACGATGATTGCGGGTCTCATTCCTTCCCGTAAGGCATCCCGGAGCGATCCGGTGACAGCGCTGCGGAGCGAGTAACCGCGGGCATTGAGTTTCCCCTCCGTCTATTTTATACTGTAGATATGTTTTAAGGGTACCGGCGCAGAAGCTGCGTGCAGCGCATGGATGCGGGACGAAACCGCAGACCGGTGTCGGTAAATCCGGCAGGGCAACAGGCGGATATCAGACGGGTACGGACAGGGGGCTGACTATGAAGCTGATGTTTATCGGGGCCGATCACGAGGTGACCGGAAGCTGTTACTATCTGGAAGCAGCCGGAAAGAAATTTCTTGTGGACTGCGGCATGGAGCAGGGAGAGAATGCTTTTGAGAACAAACCGATTCCGGTGCCTGCGGCAGAACTGGATTTCGTTCTTCTGACCCACGCGCATATTGATCATTCGGGGAATCTTCCCAGATTGTATGCGCATGGCTTCCGGGGACCGGTTTACGCCACGGACGCCACGGCGGATCTCTGCGACATTATGCTTCGTGACAGTGCGCACATTCAGGAGTTTGAGGCCGAGTGGCGCAACCGGAAAGGCAGAAGGGCAGGCAAAGAAACCTTTATTCCGGCCTATACCATGGAGGATGCTATCGGCCTGATCCGCCAGCTGGTTCCGGAGCATTACGATACGATCTTTTCGCTGGCGGAGGGCATCACGGCAAGGTTCGTGGATGCCGGCCATCTGCTGGGTTCGGCAAGCATAGAGCTGTGGCTCCAGGAGGGAACGGTTCAGAAAAAACTCGTCTTTTCCGGGGATATCGGCAATCTGAATCAGCCGCTGATCCGGGATCCCTCTTACCTGAAAAAGGCGGATTATGTGGTGATGGAATCCACCTACGGAGACCGCAGCCACGAGGTTCCGCCGGACTACGTACAGGCTCTGTCAGAGGTGCTCCAGACAACGTTCGACCGGGGCGGAAATGTCGTCATTCCTTCCTTTGCCGTCGGGCGGACACAGGAGATGCTGTACTTTATCCGTCAGATTAAGGAGCAGAAGCTGGTCAGCGGACACGGAAACTTTCCTGTGTATGTGGACAGCCCCCTGGCGATTGAGGCGACAACGGTTTTTGATGGCCATAAAATGGACTGCTATGACGAGGAAGCCTCCGATCTGGTCCGCAGGGGGATCAACCCGCTGCAGTTTCCGGGACTCCGGACATCCGTAACGACGGAGGAATCCAGGGCGATCAATGAAGACGAGGTTCCGAAGGTGATTATCTCTGCCAGCGGCATGTGTGACGCAGGCAGAATCAAACATCACCTGAAGCACAACCTTTGGCGCAAGGAGTGTACGGTTCTGTTTGTCGGCTACCAGGCAGTCGGAACGCCTGGCAGGGCTCTGGTGGAGGGCGCCGACAGGGTGAAGCTGTTCGGAGAAGAAATTGCCGTGAAAGCGGAGATCCGGGTGCTCCCCGGTGTCAGCGGGCACGCGGATAACAAGGGACTGATGAAGTGGGCTTCTTCGTTTACGGAAAAACCGGAGAAGGTATTTGTCTGCCATGGAGAGGATCCGGTGACAGAGTTGTTTGCCGGACGCCTGCGGGACGAGCTTGGCTATGATGCCTGCGCTCCCTACAGCGGGACGGTGTTTGACCTGGCCTCCGGAGAAATAACTGTGGAAGCCAAACCGGTGCGGCTGGAAAAGAAAGTAGAAGCAGCCGGGGCAGCGGGACGCAAAGCAAACGCTGTATTTGACCGCCTGGTAGCGGCAGGCCAGCGGCTGATGACAGTCATCCGGCACAATGAAGGCGGCGCCAACAAGGATCTGGCCCGGTTTGCGGATCAGATTAACGCGATGTGTGAGAAGTGGGACCGATGAAAAGAAAAGAGGAGAATCAATGAGCGTAATCGGAATTATTGGAGCCATGGAGGAAGAAGTGGCGGACCTCAAGGCGGCGATGTCAGAGGTAACGATCCGGAAGAAAGCTGGTATGGAATTTTACCGCGGCGTTCTGGAGGGACATCCGGCGGTAGTTGTGCAGAGCGGGGTGGGAAAGGTGAACGCCGCTGTCTGTACGCAGATTCTTGCGGATGATTTCCATGTGGACTATCTGCTGAATACGGGAATTGCAGGAAGCCTTCAGAACAGCATTGATATCGGGGATATTGTGATTTCCGCAGACGCGGTTCAGCATGATATGGACGCGACGGTCTGGGGGTATCAGCCGGGACAGGTGCCGGGTATGGGAACCTATATCTTCCCCGCCTCGGAAAAACTGATCCGCCTGGCGGAGGAAGTAAATGAAAAGGTGAACCCTGATATTCATTCTTTCCGGGGACGGATTGTCAGCGGCGACCAGTTTATCTCGGATCGGAAGGTAAAGGAGAGGCTGGCGTCGGAGTTTCAGGGCTGCTGCGCGGAAATGGAAGGCGCAGCCATAGCGCAGACAGCCTGGCGGAACCAGATTCCGTTTGTCATCCTTCGTGTTATTTCAGACAAGGCAGACGGAAGCGCCGTGGCGGACGACAATACCTTCACCGGGGATTGCGTCCGGCACTGTCTGCGCCTTGTCCGCGGAATGGTAAAAAAGCTGTAAACGGATCACCCGTCTTCTTCCAGAATCTGCAGTTCCAGGAAATCAAAGGAAATGGTTTCTCCGACAAAGCAGTCCTGGGTGAAGCGGGTTTTTTTATGGGATCGGAATTCCCGGATGTTCAGATCCAGCCAGACGGGGACACTGAGATCCCATTCGCCGCAGATTTCTTCCAGAGCATGAAAAATTTTATGCGTGCGAGTATCGTCACGGCTGTCTGTTACGGTGTAATCCTTCAGCATGTGATTGTCTTTCATCATTTTTCCCCAGATTCGCATCAATGGCCTCTTTCTGCTGTCTTGCGAAAAGAAGGACAGACTTTTATAATGTGAGTGTTATCTGCGGTGCCCGTGCAGAAATACTGCTTAGAGAGTAAGACAGAAGCAGCGGGTAAGTCAAGCGGTGTTACAGGAGGTTAAAAAGCATGATTGAATTACAGAACGGCGGGGCATACCTGGTCAGAGGCAGAGATGTTGTGCCGGACGGACCGGAGGCGGCGGACAGAATACGGTCTCTTACCGGTAAAACACCGGATCAGAGGGAAGCGGCCCGCAATACCATAGCGTACCGCATCCTGGAAGCGCATAATACTTCCGGAAATATGGAGCAGCTGAAAATCAAATTCGACAAAATGATTTCACATGATATCACTTTTGTAGGCATTATCCAGACGGCCAGGGCATCCGGCCTGGAAAAGTTCCCTATTCCCTATGTGCTGACAAACTGCCATAATTCCCTCTGCGCGGTCGGCGGAACGATCAACGAGGATGACCACATGTTTGGTCTTTCCTGCGCCAAGCGCTACGGCGGAGCTTATGTGCCTCCCCACCAGGCGGTTATCCACCAGTACGCCAGGGAGATGATGAGCGGGGGAGGAAAAATGATCCTCGGATCCGATTCCCACACACGCTATGGCGCTCTGGGAACTATGGCCATGGGAGAGGGCGGTCCGGAGCTGGTGAAGCAGCTTCTGAACAGAACCTACGATATTCCCATGCCCGGCGTGGTGGGCGTTTATCTGACAGGGGAACCGGTGCCGGGCGTGGGTCCTCAGGATATCGCCCTTGCCATCATCGGCGCGGTGTTTGAGAAAGGCTATGTAAAAAATAAGGTGATGGAATTTGTCGGACCGGGCGTTTCCTCCCTCTCGGCGGATTACCGGATCGGCGTGGATGTCATGACCACAGAGACTACCTGCCTCTCCTCCATCTGGAGAACCGACAGCATTATACGTGATTATTACGAGGAACACGGACGCCCGGAGGAATACCGGGAGCTGAATCCGGGAGAGATTGCCTATTACGACGGCATGATCACCGTAGAGCTGGACAAGATCCGTCCGATGATCGCCATGCCCTTCCACCCCAGCAACGTCTACACCATCGAGGAGTGCAACGCCAACCTGGAAGATATTCTGGATGATGTGGAAAAACGCGCGCAGGTCTCTCTGGACGGAAAGGTTGATTTCCATCTGAAGAACAAGATCCATAACGGAAAGCTGCTGGTGGATCAGGGCATTATCGCAGGCTGTGCGGGCGGCGGATTTGAAAACATTTGTGACGCGGCGGACATCCTCCGAGGACAGTATATCGGCTGTGATGACTTCACACTCAGCATTTATCCGGCCAGTGCGCCGATCTATACAGAGCTGGCAAGAAACGGTGTTCTTGCGGATCTGATGGAGACCGGAGCGGTTGTCAAGACGGCATTCTGCGGTCCCTGCTTCGGCGCGGGAGACACGCCGGCAAACGGAGATCTGTCCATCCGCCACTCCACCAGAAACTTCCCGAACCGGGAGGGATCCAAGGTTCAGAACGGACAGATTGCCTCGGTTGCGCTTATGGATGCGCGGTCCATCGCGGCGACGGCGGCAAATAAGGGATATCTGACTCCGGCTACGGAATTTGCCGGGGAATACCGCAAACCGCTGTACCACTTTGACAGCAATATCTATGCGCACCGTGTATTTGACAGCCATGGGAAAGCAGATCCTTCTGTTCCCGTCCGCTTCGGACCGAATATCAAGGATTGGCCGTCCATGCCAGCCCTGCCGCAGAACCTGATCCTCAAGGTCGTCTCCGAGATCCACGATCCGGTGACGACAACCGATGAGCTGATTCCCTCCGGAGAGACATCCTCCTATCGTTCCAATCCGCTGGGGCTGGCAGAGTTTGCGCTTTCCAGAAAGGATCCGCTTTATGTCGGACGCGCGAAGGAAGTGCAGAAAGCACAGAAAGCCCTGGAGACAGGGGAGGATCCGCTTGAGGCTCTTCCGGAGCTGAAGCCTGTTCTGGAGACTATTGACGGAGCGCTGCCCGGAAAAATGAAGGAGGGGTATGGAGTAGGCTCCACCATTTTCGCCGTGAAACCAGGAGACGGTTCGGCCAGAGAGCAGGCTGCCTCCTGCCAGAAGGTTCTGGGAGGCTGGGCAAACATTGCGAATGAGTATGCCACCAAGAGATACCGTTCCAACCTGATTAACTGGGGTATGCTTCCGCTGCTGATTGCGCAGGGAGATCTTCCCTTTGCGAACGGCGATTATCTGCTTCTTCCCGATATCCGCAAGGCGCTGGAAGAGAAGGCGGATGTGATTCACGCATTCTGTGTCGGGACGGAGCTGAAACCCTTTGATCTGCGGATCGGCGCGCTGACCGATGACGAGAGGCAGATCATCCTGGACGGATGCCTGATCAATTACTACAGAAATCAGAAATAAACAGAGTGCAGTTATTTGCCGGGGGTGCCGTTCCTGCTGACAGGCGGAGGGCATCCCTGGTTTTTCTGTCCGGAGAAGGGCTATAAGCCTGACCGCGAGCCGGCTCTGATCCTCAGTTAGGGTATGCTCCGGAAAAAAGCTGTCCGGTACCCCGTCAGGGTTCTAAGAATCCGGGTGCGGCAGGGTTCCGGGAAAATACCTGACAAAATAATATTCAGAATATTGTATAGATATAAAACAATAAAAAGACGAAAATGCATACAAGACGAATATATACAAAATAATAAAGATAAATACGAAATAAGTATTGACAAAAGTGTTGGCATCTGCTATTTTATAGTCACATCAAATCAATGGTGTCACATCGCAAGAAGATGTGGTTGTTATCCTGAGACAGAACTTCAGGATGATGACGAATGATAGATAAAGGAAAAGGAGGTACAGACCATTGGGAAACACTCCACCGGCAACAGATCCTCAATATGAGAGCGGTATTGCATAGCAGATCCCCGCAAGAAAGACCTTTTAGCTGATTTGTATGAGTAAGATGCGTATCCGTATTCCATTGGAAACGGAGCCATATATTTAAAAGGTAATGTGTAGCTGGCAACTCATATTGAGTAATACCGATAAAGGGAAAAAACACAATCGGCTGTGTAAAGAAACAGCGGGTTCCGGCATCCCGGAAAGGGGCTGTACAGTAGGGTATCCGATAAGGAAATAGGCTCATGAGTGACCATGAACGGAAGAAGGCATGGGCGTTCATAAAAAGGAAAAGCGAATGAGCATCCGGTACGGAAGGGAGGATGGCTGTTTTCCTAAGAAGGAAAGGGACATTGTCATCCGGACAGGAATGGCTCAGGAGAATCCGGAAAATGTCCGTACATGAACCATCCGATAAGGAAGAGCTTATGGGTATCCGAGAAGGAAATGTTGTACAGAAACCGAAAGCGGGCAATGCGGCAGGGGTTTTGTTTCCGGAGTCTCTGGAAAAGGGACATAGATCACAGAACTTTCTAAGTAAGAACGAAAAACTTACGAGCAGGGATGAAACTGGAAGATCTTAATATATTAAGACTGAAAGAAAAGGAATCATTGTAAATTGAATATTGAACCAGGTATATAGGCGGGACTGTGATCAGACAGATGGTTGCAGTCCCGCTTTTTTCTCTTGCCGATTTTCCCGATACTGATTAGAATAGAACAGTGCCGGAGAGGATGCTTTCTGGCCGCGGCCTGCAGGGAAAGGACCGGCAGCCCGCGGAGATCGGATGTTGTACCCGGCAGATCAACGGGAGAGTATATTGACATGAAAAAAATAATCGGGAAAATATTCCTGCTGCTGGCCGTCTTTCTGGTCTGTGTGGCAGGCTTTTCGCATAGAGTGAACCGGAAAACGACCGTACAGAAAACAGACAGCCAGGAAGCGGCGCTTCCGCTGGCCTATATGCTGATTGACGGTACAGCCGTCAATGAGATGACCGGTTATACCCTGGAATTGGGAGAGGAGGAGGAAAGGGAGAGCCTTACTCCGCTTCCTACAGACCGCACGCTTACCGTGGAACTGCAGAATTTTGACCGGCAGATTCAGGGGCTGAGCTATCAGGTCACATCTCCTTCAGACGGAAGTCTGGTGGAAAACGGTCAGATTCGTACACAGGCACAGGACGGCATGCTGCGGGGCTCCTTTACCCTGCAGAATACCATCAGGCTTGACCAGGAGTATTCTCTTCGTTTTACCGCGGATCTCGGAAATGGGAAGAATGTGTATTACTATACCCGCCTGCTTCAGGCCGGGGGAATGGATCTTGGCAATTACCTGAACTTTGCGGAAAATTTCTACAAGAGCGCACTGAACAAGCAGTCGTCTGTGGATCTGGTTGATTATCTGGAATCGGATGATACGGCATCCAACCGCAGTTTCTTCGATGTCAATATTCATTCCAGTCTGGCGCAGGTTTCCTGGGGAGACACGGAACCGGAACTGGTGCAGCAGGCGGTTCCCACGATTGTGGCAATCAATTCGACAACAGTCAGCATCCGTATGAAATATATCATCTGCATGGATCCCGATCAGGATGTCTCCGGGCAGACGGAAAGCTCTGCAGACACAGCGGCAGATGCGTCAGCCGCGGATGAGGCCGGGGAATCCGTCCGTTCCGATTCCACTTCGGAGACGGATCAAAATGTGACCTATGCGGCGGATTACGGTGGCTCTGACAGCCAGAAGGAATACTATACGGTTCAGGAATACTATCGCCTCCGTTACTCTCAGGATGCTATGAATCTGCTGGATTTCCAGCGCTCTGCTGAGCAGATTTTCAATCCGGCTCTGGCAGATTTTACCGCCACGACACTGAATCTGGGAGTTCAGGACAGAATGCTGCAGTATAAGTCTAACCAGGCGGGGGATATTACCGCTTTTGTGGCGAACAAAGAGCTCTGGGTCTATAACCAGAGTGCAGGAAAGGCAGTCCGGGTTTTCAGCTTCCGCGGCAATATCGGGGTGGCTGCCGCCTCCAGGTCAGATACTCCGGACAACCGGCAGGAGAACAGCAGCCATGAGATCAAAATCGAGCAGGTGTCTGAGAATGGGGATATTACTTTCCTTGTTTATGGTTACATGGCGGCCGGTTCTCACGAGGGCAGCATGGGTCTGATGGTCTGCAGGTATCAGGCGGAGACCGGGGCGGTAAGCGAGGAAGTATTTCTCCCTCTGGCGCAGAGCTTTACGACTCTTAGCAGGAACATTTCCCGGCTGTGCTATATTGACGGCAGCAATCAACTGTACCTGTTTTTGGACAGTGAGATCTGCAGGATCAGTCTGGAGGACGGATCCTACAGTATTGTGCAGTCCGGGATAGAGCCGGAATGCTTTATGGCTGCGCAGTCGGAGGGAATTGCCGCCTGGATGGAAGGAAGCGATCCTCTTCAGACGGACACGATTACCTGGATGGATCTGACAACCGGAAAAAGCCGCCAGCTGCAGGCCGCAAAGGGGGAAAAGCTGCGCGCGCTCGGCTTTGCCGGGAATGACCTGGCCTACGGGAAGGAAAAGGACGAAAATATTCTGACAGACGCTCTGGGAAATGTCGAGGCCGGCATGTATGAAATCTGTATTGAAAATATGGACGGCGAGGTGAAAAAGGATTTCTCCAGGGACGGACAGTATGTAACGGATGTTTCGTGGGAAAACAGCTCCCTGAATATGACCCTGAGCACACTCGGAGAGGGCGGCTATACCGTGGCCGGCACGGATCATATTATGAATAACAGTTCCGGTGAAAACACGGTTACGGTCTCTACCGTGTCAAATGCCCGCGTGGGAGAACAGGTTACCCTTGTGTTCCCACAGTCTGAGCAGACGGAAAATCTGCAGAGCGGATATGCGGAGCTGCTGACGGCGGAAAACGGATCGGAGACGGTTCTGGAGTGGCCTCCGGCGGAGGACAAGCTCTTCTATGTCTATACAGACGGTCAGCTGGTGTCTGTGACAGCCAGTTCTGCAAATGCTATCGTACTTGCGGACAGTGAAAACGGATTTGTCCTGAATTCCGCCCAGCAGTATGTTTATGAAAGAGGAAACTGGAACACCACGGCGATGCTGGATGTGGACAGAATATCTTCCGGACTGCTTTCTGCTCCTCTGGATGCCCGGAAGTTCCAAGAGGCTGTCGGTGACGGGTATGAGGTGATTAACCTGACTGGTTCCGAGGAGGATGTGCTGAAATATTATCTGAATAAAGGGTATCCGGTGGTGGCTCAGGGCAGCGGTGCCGTCTGGCTGATTGTCGGATATGATACAGAAAATTTCTGGATCTATGACGCGTCGGCGGACAAAAAGGTAAAGGCGATCGCCACGGATGATACGACAAAGGCGTTTGAGGAGACGGGAAAGAAATATCTGACCTGTGTGAGTGCTCCGTAAGAGTCAGGGCAGTCCGGAGGATTTGCTCCTGTTAAAGGCTGCAGACAATCGAAAACCGGGTGTGCCTGAGACAAAAAAGGAACCTCCCACACCTTCATGGGTTTGAGGTTCCTTGTGTGCAAAGACTGCGTGGCCGCAGCCGGGCAGCGTTCTTCTAAATCAAATCGTTTTTCCAAATCGAAGAAAACTGCCGGGAGTGTTTTATTCCACCGGAGAGAATTCTTCTTTGGATGCGCCGCAGACGGGGCATACCCAGTCTTCGGGAAGATCCTCGAAAGCAGTTCCGGGAGCAATTCCGTTGTCCGGATCGCCTTCCGCGGGATCGTAAACGTAGCCGCAGGGTCCACATTCGTATTTCATCTTGCGCGTTCTCCTTTCTTAAGATTCCGTTTGATAACAGACAGCCTCTGTTCCGGAAAGGAACGGGGCGCGGCAGATGGCGCGGCGCCCGTTGGCGGTCGTTTCACATAGTATACAGCATCCCTCAGGGGCAGGCAAGGAGGAAGAGTTGGAATTCAGGCCATGTATTGACATTCATAACGGCAGGGTAAAGCAGATTGTCGGCGGAAGTCTGCGGGATGAGGGAAATGCCGCGGAAGAAAATTTTGTTTCGGAGAAGGACGCAGGGTGGTATGCCTCTTTCTACAGGGAAAGGGGACTGAGAGGCGGCCATATCATTCTTCTGAATCCGGCAGATTCCGTGTACTACGCGCAGACAAGGAAGCAGGCGGAGCTTGCCCTGTCCGCCTGGCCGGGGGGCATGCAGGTTGGAGGGGGGATTACGGCGGAGAACGCCTCGGATTTCCTGGAAGCGGGAGCCAGTCATGTGATTGTGACCTCTTATGTATTTCGGGACGGCAGAGTCAGTTGGGAAAATCTGGAAAAACTTGTTTCCGAGACGGGACGGGAGCATCTGGTGCTGGATCTCAGCTGCAGAAAAAAAGACGGTGGCTATTATATTGTTACCGACCGCTGGCAGAAATTTACGGATGTTGAAGTTACAGCGGAAACGATAGCAAGGCTGCAGAGCTTCTGTGATGAGTTTCTGATCCACGCTGCGGACGTAGAGGGAAGAAAAAACGGAGTGGAGCAGGAACTGGTATCACTTCTGGGGCATCTGGACACAGTGCCGGTTACCTACGCCGGAGGCGTCGGAAGCTGCGAAGACGTCCGCCGGATTAAAGAAGCCGGAAAAAACCGGCTGAATGTCACGGTCGGAAGTGCGCTGGATCTGTTCGGCGGTCCGCTTTCCTTTGAAAAAATACTGCGGATCTGCAGAGAATAAGCGGCAGATAAAGAACCGTCTCAGATGTATGTTACCTGTGTCATTTCCTTCTCTTTCAGATCCAGGATGCGGAAGGACAGAAGAAGATAAAAAAGCTCATCCTCGTTGTTAAAATCAATGGGAACAATCTCCTGAATCCGATCCAGCCGGTACAGGAAGGTGCTGCGGTGTATGAACAGCTTTCGGGCGCTTTGCACCGCATTTTTTTCGCTCTCCAGATAGGTGCGCAGCGTGTCGCAGTAGTCGGAATGGTGTTTTTCGTCATACCGGTGCAGTGTCAGGAGCTTCTGTGAGACCACCATGTGGCTCGGCATGTCACGGATGCAGCAGTCGCACAGATAGGTCAGGGAGATGTCCTCAAAACGGTGAACCCACCGGTAATTTTCATATTTGTTTCCGATTTCCTGCGCGGTTCTGGCCTGGAGGCAGCTATAGCGCAGGTCAATGGTTCCCCGGATGGTGCTGCTTGCTCCTGTTTTCAGAAGACTGTCACGCAGAAAGGGAGTCAGGGCGGTCAGAAGCTGGTCGATTGACCTGTCATACCGGGAAAGGTTGACGAAAACCAGAATGTCATCCCCGTAGGGAAAGGCGCAGGAACCCTTGATCATCTCCTCCAGGTAGTGGCAGAGATAGTTTCCGGATAATCCTTCTTCCCGGTCTACGGACCGGGTGAGAGAGAGGCAGCAGTAATAATGGCTGGAAAACCATCCGTACTCAGAAAGCCGGTTGTCGATTGCCGTATAGTCTGTCAGCCTTTCCATAATAATATCTTCCAGTATCTTTCCAAGTGAGTGTCCGGATCCGGAGTGCGCCTCCTCATTTCTCTGCAGAACCGCCTGCAGGTATTCGGACAGATGAGCCAGGAGAGCAGCCTGCTCGCTGGAGAGAGGTGTCAGCTCCTCGGAAAGCATGACGCGGCAGGAGAAAACGCCGTGCTCGTAGAGATTTACGCAGAGCTGGCGGCTGCCGGTGTAATAGGAAGGCATCAGAAAAGGTTCTTTTTTATTCTGAAGCTCCCGGTACTCAGGATCCAGTTTTTCCGCGCTGGCGGTTTCAAAACCGACGACCGGATCAATCAGGTGGTGAAGGGTGGCGTTCTCATCTATGACGGAGGAATGCGCCAGCAGAGAAAAATCGGACGCCTGGACAAGAACCGGATTCCCGAAAACTGGAAAGCTGCAGTCCAGCATGGAGGTAAGGTTGTTACCCTTCCGGAGAAAATCCTTCAGCTGTTCATCCCAGCGGTCATAGCGGTCGAAAATTTCCTGGATTTTATTGAACAGATCAATCACCGAGGCGGAGTCGGGAATGCGGATCAGGTTGGCGGAGTGAAGTACGCGGAGAAAGTTCGTGTCCTTATGAAAAAAAACAAGAGTATTTTCGGGAAGCGCCTGCCGGGGAAGCGTCTCAGGAAGGGTCTCACAGATGCAGACATGACCAGCGGGCCATGCGTCCTGAGAACGGAGAAATACAGGTCTGCCCAGAGTCAGGGTGGCAGGGAGAGAGGCCGACTCCGCGGCCGGAACAAAAGCATTCAGGTTTTTTACAATGATCTGGGCACTCAGCAGCATGAGAAATCCTTTCATTTCCACTAAATGATGCCATGACTTGCTCCGTTTTCTTGAAACTCACTGGCATCATCAAAACATAACAAAAAAATCCGGACAAGTTCACAAAAGACTTAATACATATTGTATGAATTAAGCGATCTAAAGTCAACAAATATGCGGATTATGGATGCGAGAAGTTTTTGCTATACTTAAGCATGTGTAGAGGATACGTGGAAGGGTTACAGCAAAAACGAAATCTTTCTATGTTTAATTGGAGGTAAAACAAAATGATTGTAATCGGCGAGAAGATCAACGGTTCTATCCCCGCAGTGGCGGAGGCAATAGCCAAAAGAGATTCTGATTTCATTAAGGAACGCGCAAAAATCCAGGCGGCTGCCCATGCGGATTATATCGACTGCTGCGCATCTGTTCCGGAGTCAGAAGAGGTTGAGACTCTGAAGTGGATGATCGACTGCATTCAGGAAGTGACAGATATCCCGATTGCGGTAGACAGCCCCAGTCCCAGGGTATTAAAGGAAGTTTTCCCGTACTGCAAGAAGCCTGGTATCATCAATTCCGTATCCGGAGAGGGCAACAAGATTGATATTATCTTCCCGGCAATTGCGGATACCGACTGGCAGGTAATCGCACTCTGCAGTGACGATACCGGAATTCCCAAGACAGCAGACGATCGTCTCCGTGTATTCCATCATATCATGGATAAGGCAAAGGAATTCGGTATTAAGCCGAGCCGTATCCACATTGATCCGCTGATCGAGATGCTATGCACCTCCGAGGACGGAATTGCCATGGTGGAAGAGGTTATGCACACCATCCGCGAGGAGTACCCGGATATCCATATCACCGGAGCAGTCAGCAATATCTCCTTTAATCTGCCGGCACGTAAGCTGGTAAATATCGGATTTACAGTTCTGGCTATGAAGGCCGGACTGGACAGCGCTATTTTCGATCCGACCAACCGTGATCTGCTTGGCGTTGTTTACGCGACAGAGGCTCTGCTCGGCAATGATGACTACTGCATGGAGTACATTGAGGGCTACAGAGACGGGCTGTATGGAAAACAGCCGGCAAAGGCCTGACAGGATTCAGATAATATAATCTTCCGCGGAAAGAAGATTGTATATAAAAAACAAATTTTTTTATTACGGAGGGTAAAGAATATGTCTAAAATTGATGAAGTTGCTGAACTTGTAGAAAAAGGACGCGCAAAAAAGGTTGGCGCAGCGGTTCAGGAAGCTCTGGACGCAGGATGTGATCCCAATGAGATTCTTCAGAAGGGCATGATCGACGCCATGGGTGTTGTCGGCGAGAAATTCAAAAACAACGAGATTTTCGTTCCGGAGATGCTGGTAGCTGCAAAGGCTATGAAGATGGGCGTTGAGGTTCTGAAACCGCATCTTGCAAGCGGCGCAACTGGAGCTCTTGGAAAAGTTATCATTGCAACTGTTGCAGGCGATCTGCATGATATCGGCAAGAACCTGGTTGCTATGATGATCGAGTCCGCAGGATTTACTGTTATCGACCTTGGCGTTGATGTTCCGATCGACAAGATCATTGAGGCTGTAAACGAGAATCCGGATGTTAAGATTGTCGCTCTGTCTGCTCTGCTGACAACCACAATGCCTTCTCTGCGTGACACGGTAGCTGCTCTGAACGGAGCTCCGTTCCGCAAGAATATCAAGGTTATGGTCGGCGGCGCTCCGATTACTCAGGAGTTTGCGGATGAGATCGGTGCAGACGGATATTCCGAAGATGCGGCATCCGCAGCAGTTCTGGCCAAGAAGCTGGTAGGCGCAGAATAAATCTTTTTTGCCGCATTATGGACGGCAACGGATAACGAAAAATAATGGCGGGACTGCTGTACCGGGATTTCCGTGCGGCCGCTCCCGCCTTTTTGTTTGTGAATGGTGGACAAGAGGATGAGCAAAACATTTACAGTAACTTTTCTGCCACAGAAGAAAAAAACAGAGGTTCCGGAGGGAACGACCATTCTGGCCGCGGAACAGATGGCGGGTCTGGAGCCGGACGCCCCCTGCGGCGGAAACGGAAAATGCGGAAAGTGCAGAGTGGAAATTCTGGAGGGGAAGAAAACCGGCGTCGTGCTTGCATGTCAGACACCTGTGGATTCTGACATGAAGATAGATACCATGCTTCAGGAGAAGGTTCAGAGGATTCTTGCGGAAGGAAAAACCCGGTCAGTTCCGGTAGACCCCGGAATTGCACTGACCGATCCGGATTCCGGCAGACCGTACTATCTGATGGCTTTCGATATCGGAACAACTACGGTTGTCGGTTATCTGCTTGATGGAAAGGACGGGCATGAGGCAGGGGTCGCCAGTATGATGAATCCCCAGCATCAGTTCGGCGCGGATGTGATCTCAAGAGCCAATTATGTTCTGGAAAATGGCGGAGAGCAGATGCGGAAGGTCATTGTGGATGCGCTGAACCAGCTGATCGGGAAGGTGTGTGCAGACGCGGGGATTCTGCGGGAGGATATTATTCAGATTTCCATCGTGGGAAATACCTGTATGCATCATCTGTTTCTGGGAATTTCTCCGGATTCGCTTGTTCACGCCCCCTATGTCCCCGCGGTGAAAGAGGGAATGATCATTACACCGGAAAAGGCAGGCCTGAAGATGAATCCGTCGGGAAGAGTGCTGATTCTGCCGAATATCGCCGGTTTTGTGGGCGCCGATACGGTCGGATGCATGCTCTCTGTCGCCTTTGACCAGCTGGATAAAATGACGCTCATGCTGGATATCGGAACGAACGGTGAGCTTGTCATGGGAAATAAAAAGAAAATGGTTACGACTTCTACAGCCGCAGGACCGGCTTTTGAGGGCGCAAAGATCGAATGCGGAATGAGAGGTTCCCGTGGAGCGGTCAGCCATCTGAAAACAGAGGACGGCAGGCTCTCTTTGGAGGTGGTGGATCACGCCAAACCCATCGGAATCTGCGGATCCGGTCTGATTGACATCCTTGCCTTCCTGATCCGCTATGGTTTTATAGACAGCTATGGCGGCTTCTGTGATGTGGACGAGCTGGAGGATCCTCTGGCGAAGACAGAAAGCTGGAGACTGCAGGAAATCGACGGAAAGCCGGCATTTGTGCTGTTCCCCGCTGAGGAAACCGGAAACGGGTCTCCGGTCTATATCAGCCAGAAGGATATCCGTGAAGTTCAGCTGGCAAAGGGCGCGATCGCTGCGGGTATCCAGATCATGACAGAAAAACTGGGTATCTGTCCCGAAGACATTCAGCAGGTATTTCTTGCCGGAGCCTTCGGAAATTATATGGACGCGGGGAATGCCTGCGAAATCGGTTTGATTCCCTATGAACTCCGGGACAGGATTATTCCGATCGGCAATGCCGCCGGCGAAGGCGCCAAGCTGGCATGCCTGAACCAGGGAGAATACCGCTATGCCTGCAAAATGGCAGAGGGAGCAGAGTTTATCGAGCTGGCCACGGAGAGCGAGTTCCAGGATGTTTTTGTGGATAAGCTTGAATTCTCCAGGGCTGTGGAACGCTAAAAAAAGGCAGCCTGGAACACAGCCATACAGATATCTGTCATTGGTTCAGATCCCGCCTTGGCTGTGGAACACGGAAAACAACAGACCGAAATGTATGGTTCGGGGTGAAATGCGGAAAGAAGCAGCGGCAGGATAGAGAAAAATATTGTATCTATTCAGCACCCCTCAGAAAACTTCTGAAACCGTTCGGCGAGCAAGCTCTCCGTCCGGATTTCATCAGTTTTCTGGGGGTGTTGAATAATTACAAAATATTACGGAAAAGGGTGTCGTATGGGCGGCATCCTTTTCTTTTTTTCGTGAAGTCCTTCCTTTGGCAGACTTTGATGCAAGTATTTTTTTACCGGCAGGCTTTCTTTTCAGCGGACTGTTGGGGCAAACATTATTGGAGGCGGTACACAATGCCGCAACTTTGAAAATATCGGGAGAGACCGGGGAAATAGCGGGTTTCGGGTGCCCCGGTTGCTGAAAACAGCCTGAATTGTTATAATATTCCCATTGCACAAGGCTGAATAGGATACGGGAAACAGTACCCCGCCGACGGGCGGGGAAGTTTGGAGGAGAAAGTGTTAGATAATCTGCGAAATGCAGTGATTGGCGGGAAACCGCGGCTGGCCGTCCAGGAAACAGAGCAGGCTATCAGGGACGGATATCCGAAGGAGCAGATTCTGAATGAAGGACTGCTGCCTGCCATGCATGAGATCAGCAGAGAGTTTAAAAAGGACGAACCGGATCTGGCTCATACGCTGTCCTGCGCCAAGGCGATGAAGAATTCGCTGAATCTTTTGCAGGCAAATCTGGAGGAAGAGACGTTCCCATCCAAGGGGCTGGTGATCATCGGGACATGCGGAGGGGATCTGCATGACATCGGAAAAAATGTTGTGGCAGTGATGTTCGAAGGGATCGGAGCCCATATCCTGGATCTTGGGGTGGATGTGTCTTCGGAGCGTTTTGTCAAAAATGTGCGGGAACATCCGGAGGTAAGAGTGGTATGTATTTCCTGTCTCCTTACGACATCCTTCCGGGAAATGGAACGTACAGTTCAGAATCTGCGGAAGGAGCGGAAACGCAGCGGCCTGGATTTTATCATTATGGTCGGGGGAGCGCCTGTCACGCAGGAGATCGCAGATAAAATGGGGGCGGATATTTACACGGAAAATGCGGCAAAAGCTGCGGAGGCCGCGCTGCCGTATCTGTGAAAAGAAATAGCAGGCTCTCCGTGTGTTGTGATTTTTGGCACTGTAATTATCACAGGATGATAACAAATCAGGAGTAAACTTTTATCTGATGGAAACGGAAAGTATTTATGGGGATCATCTTCCGGAGCTGGAGGCGGTCAAAAACCGACTTCTTGCGGAGATCGATACTCTTAGGAAAACGGTAAAAGATCAATATGGGATGGATCCGGTAGAACACTGTCTGGCCAGAATAAAGTCTGAGGATAGCATGAGGGAGAAGTGCCGCAGACGGGGACTTCCGGAAACCACAGAGTCCGCCCTGATGGAAATTCACGATGCTGTCGGAATACGGGTGGTAACCTCTTTCATCAGTGATGTTTATCTTGTAAGAGATTATCTGGCGTCTCTGCCCGGCTGCCGGGTGGTGGAGGAAAAAGACTACATCCGCCACGCAAAGCCGAACGGATACCGGAGTTATCACATGATTCTGCTGGTGGACAATCATGTCTACGCGGAGATTCAGCTGCGCACAATTTCCCAGGACACCTGGGCGTCACTGGAGCACCATCTGAAATATAAGAAAACATTAAATCAGGATACGAACCTGATTGTGCAGGAGCTGAAACGTTGCGCGGATGAGCTGGCATCGACCGACGTGTCCATGCAGACGATTCGTGACGCGATTTTTCAGATACAGAAGGATAAGGATAGATGAAAATTTTACTTGCAGAGGATACCCGTGACCTGAACCGGGTCATCACTGTTGCCCTGCAGCATGAGGGATATGAAGTAGATCCGGTTTATGACGGCGAAGAGGCCTCGGCACATGCCTTTCAGAACGGATACGACCTGATTGTTCTGGATATCATGATGCCAAAGAAAAGCGGGATTGAGGTTCTGCGGGAGATCCGTTCGGCCAATAGTGTCACGCCGGTACTGCTGCTGACCGCCAGGGCGGAGGTAGACGACCGTGTATCCGGACTGGATGCCGGTGCGGATGACTACCTGACGAAGCCATTTGCCATGAAGGAGCTTCTTGCTAGGGTAAGAGCCATGACAAGAAGGAAAGCGGAATATGGAGCCGGGGAGCTGAAATTCGGCGATCTTACTCTGGACGCTGATAAATTTGAGCTGACGAGTGAAAATTCCATCCGCCTCTCGGTGAAGGAATATGAGCTGCTGCAGACGCTGATTCTGCACCCGGACCGGGATCTGGATACCGGCTATCTGCTGGAAAGGGTCTGGAATAACGCGCCCGACGCCACATCAGATACCGTCTGGCTTTACATTTCCTATCTCCGCGGAAAGCTGACATCTATCGCATCCTGTGTGAAAATTCTGGGAGAGCGGGGCGGAAGCTACCGGCTGACGCTGCAGTCGGGCTGATGGATACTTCTAATGGTAATAAGTCAGACTGGAGGGGCAGCAGGATTGCGGACAGGCAGACAGGGAGGACATCGGAATGAATGAACAGGGGATTCGAAAGCTTCGGAATAAATTCATTCAGTCTGCGCTGATCACGCTGACGCTGGTCATGTTCCTGATGGGAACCCTGATTTACATTGCCAATCTTACGATCACCAGACAGAGTATCCACCGGATTCTGAATTTTATTGTGGAAAATGACGGCGAGCTGGAGGGAACAAAAACAGAGACAGTTAAAAATCCCGTCAGCTCCGGCAGCTCCGAAACCGCGCAGGAACAGGGAGGCCATTCTCTGGATAGCGATGATTACAGCGTGGTCCGTTTTCTTTATGAAATTTTTGGGACTGAGACGATAGAGAAGGTCAGAGATAAATATGAGACCAGATATTTCGCTGTACTGTATGATCCGAAAGGAAATGTCACGGCGGTAAAAAATAATCTGGTGGATTCCGTCACGCAGGAGGAAGCGGAGACATACGGGCGGATTACTCTGGAAAAAGAGCGTTCTTTTGGAAGAAGCGGGACTTACTACTATCAGGTGGAAAGAAGGGACGACGGGAGCTGCATTGTGGTATATCTGGACAGTACGCTTCAGGTAGAGGCAATGAACCGTCTGCTGTACTCCGCCCTGCTTCTGATCGGCTTTGGGATGATTCTCGCATCTGTTTTTGTCACGGTTTTTGCCAACAGGGCAATCCGCCCGGAGGTGGAAAACGCGGAGCTTCAAAAAAGATTTATCACAAACGCCAGCCATGAACTGAAAACGCCCCTTGCCGTGATCAAGGCCAATACTGAGATGCAGGAAATCCTTGACGGAGAGAGCGAGTGGACGCGGTCAACGCTCCGACAGGTGGAACGGCTTACCGGTCTGATCCAGAACCTTGTGATGATTACCAGAGCACAGGAGCAGGAGGACAGGGAGGAATTTGCGGATACGGATGTAAGCGCTGTTGTTCAGGAAACGGCAGACACCTTTCGCCCTGTGGCGATTCAGGAGGGCAAGACACTTACCTGTGAGACCCCGGATGACCTGCACATGGAAGCCGCGGCCAGCCAGATCCGCCAGCTCACCTCATTGCTTGTGGATAATGCAATTAAATACTGCGATGACAAGGGAGAAGTTAAGGTCAGGGTATACGCTGTCCGAAAAGGTATCCAGCTTCAGGTGTCCAATCCGTACGCAGACGGAAAGAACGTTGACTACAGCAGATTTTTTGAGCGGTTCTACAGGGAGGATCAATCCCATCACGCGGATTCCGAAAAGGGCGGCTACGGCATCGGACTCTCTATCGCAGAAAGTCTGGTGGAGCAGTATCACGGAAGCATACAGGCATCCTGGAAGGATGGAGTTATCTGCTTCACCTGCCTGCTGAAAAATAAATATAAAAAAGAATAAAAAAGAACAAAAAAGAACAAAAAAGAACAAAAAAGGAACCACAAAAGTGGTTCCTTTTTAGCACGGAGTCGGAGGGATTCGCGCCGGGGCAAAGCCCCTGTCACGCCGGCTCACTCGCAAATGCTCCCCCGGAGCATCTGCGCCCTGAAGGGACGTTCGCGTTCGAATCCCTCTATGCAAAAAAGGAACCACAAAAGTGGTTCCTTTTTTAGCACGGAGTCGGAGGGATTCGAACCCTCGTGCCGGGATTAACCGACAAACGCATTTCGAGTGCGCCTCGTTACGGCCGCTTCGATACGACTCCACAGACCCTTATTTTAACAAAGAAAAGATTGACCTTCAAGACCAAATTAACGGGTTGTCCGTTCCTACTCAAATATGATAACTTGAATTTAAGCAGTGATCTCTCTAAGATATTAATTTAGCAGCTTTAGTTTTTAATTTGAAGGATGCAAGTCCGTTTGTTTCAGAATTCGGACCGCGGGGAAAGGAGTATTATGTCGAAGTATTCGAAGGAAGATATTTTCCGTATGGTGGAAGAGGAAGATGTTGCCTTTATCCGCCTGCAGTTCTGTGATATTTTCGGTCGCCCGAAGAATCTGGCGATTACGGCGGCGCAGCTGGAGCGCGCGTTAAATCATGAGTGTATTTTTGATGCCTCTGCGATTTCAGGATTCCGTGATACCCTTCATGAGCTGTATCTTTATCCGGATCTGAATACCTTTGATGTATTTCCCTGGAGACCGCAGACCGGCAAGGTGGCAAGGATGTTCTGCAATCTGGCGCAGGGAGACGGAACGCCTTTTGAAGGAGATTCCCGTCTGGTTTTGAACCGTGTTCTGCAGGAAGCGGAAAAGATGGGATATTATTTTGAAATTATGCCGGAACCGGAATTTTTCCTGTTCCACACGGACGATGATGGATGTCCCACGACAATTACGCATGAGGACGCGGGCTTCTTTGATGTGGCGCCGGCAGACCTTGCGGAAAATGTGCGGAGGGACATCATCCTTACGCTGGAGGAGATGGGCTTCGATATTTACGGATCCCATCATGAACTGTCTCCCGCCCAGCATGAGATTGATTTTGCACCCGGTAATGTGGCAAAGATAGCGGATCAGATGCAGACGTTTAAGATGGCAGTGAAAACAATAGCCAAGAAACACGGGCTGCATGCGTCCTTTATGCCAAAGCCCAAGGCGGAGGTTAACGGATCGGGTCTGCACCTGAATATTTACTGCAGAGACAGGTATGGAAAAAATCTGTTTTGTATGGACGGAGACAGAGAGCAGTTGTCAGATACCGCCCGCCATTTTGCCGCCGGTTTGCTGGCGCATGCGCCGGGAATTACGCTGGTGACCAATCCGCTGGTTAATTCTTATAAAAGGCTGATTTCCGGCTTTGATGCGCCTACCAAGATTTACTGGACAGATATTCTTGCCAACCGCTCTGCTGTCGTCAATGTTCCGCAGCGAAGAGGGGATCAGACCTGCATTGAGTTCCGCAGCCCGGACGGCGCCTGCAACGATTATCTTGCCTTTGCGCTCTGCCTGGCCGCCGGTCTGGACGGGGTAAAAAATAACATGGAACCCCCGAAACTGATTCATGACAATCTTTCCGGAAAGTCTGACAGGGAGATCAGCGCTATGAATATTGACGTTCTTCCGGAGACTCTGGGAGAGGCTCTGGAGTGTTATCAGAAGGATCCGCTGGTCAGAGATATACTGGGGGAACTCGTCTATCAGGAGTATCTGCAGGCCAAGAGGAAGGAATGGGGAGAATTCCGGGCGGTCGTGACAAACTGGGAAATTGAAAACTATCTCCAGAAATATTGACAGAAAGGATTCGGAAAAGATTGCAAAGTATCATTGTTGCGTATTCGAATCCGGAGGATGCAAAAAAAATACGGTCAATACTGGTGCGTAACGGAATGCCGGTTCTTTCCGCATGTCTGTCCGGAGCGCAGGTGCTCTCCAGGACAGGCGCACTGGAGGAGGGAATTGTCGTCTGCGGCTATCATCTCCGGGATATGATCTACCGGGAGTTGGCGGACAATCTTCCCCCTGGGTTTCAGATTCTTCTGATTACCTCTTCCAGCAAAATCTCAGGAGAAACTATGCCGGACAATGTGGTGTTCCTTTCCACTCCTCTGAAAGTCAGCGATCTGCTTCAGTCGCTTCAGCTGATGATGGGAGACCTGCATCTGCGCAGAAAAAAGAAAAACGGAAAACCTGCGCCGAGAAACGAAAAAGAGAAGCAGCTGATTGAGCAGGCAAAGGCCATTCTTATGGAAAGAAACCACATGACGGAGCCGGAGGCACACCGGTATCTGCAGAAATGCGCCATGGATTCCGGAACAAAAGTATCGGAGACCGCAGAAATGATTCTTCTGCTGGCCAGTCCGGGTTAATATACATAAAATCTTTACTTTTTATTGCTTGTTTTTTGCTTGTATCTCCCTAATGATTATGCTAGTATTAGAAAAGATTAAAAAAATATTTCGTATTTGTTAAGTGAAATTTTTGGCAAATATCCTGGGGAGGAAGTCTGATTCATGAATTTCAAAAAACTGGCTGCATTCAGTCTGGCAGCCCTGCTTGCGGCTGCGCCTGCTTTTCCTGCATTTACGACGGCTGTTTATGCGGATGAGGCAGCAGATCTTGCAGCTGTGAATGCGAGCATCGACAATCTGGAACAGCAGAAGGAGAGCCTTCTTGGCAGTATAGATGATCTGAAACAGAAGCTGGTCACTACCATTTCCCAGCTGGATTCCGTAAATAACGATATTACGGAACTGCAGGGTAAGATGGAGAAGACGCAGTCGGATCTGGAACAGGCGCAGGCGGAACAGACGACCGAATACAATGCCATGAAGAAAAGAATCCAGTATTTGTATGAGACCGGCGGAGAGGTCGGCGGCTGGGCGGCTGTTTTTCTGAGCGGAGGAAATATTTCGGATATCCTGAACAAGGCTGAATATACGCAGCAGATGTATGACTATGACCGTCAGCAGCTGGAAGATTATGTAAATACCGTCAATCAGGTAACATCACTTCAGCAGCAGCAGCAGGATCAGAAAGCGCAGCTGGAGTCTTCCAAAAATTCCCTGACAGAGGGACAGCAGACGCTGGAAGGACTGATTTCCGAGGCGCAGGGCAAGTATGATGATTTTGACGCGGAACTTGCAGAGGCCTATCAGCTGGCAGATCAGTATCAGCAGCTGATTGTAGAGCAGAATAAAGCAATCGCCCAGAAAGCGGCGGCGGATGCAGCTGCACAGCAGGCAGCCACGGCGTCAGAAGATACTTCCGCCAACTATATGGCGGCCATCGGGAATGCAGCAGACACGACTTACGGCACAGACAATACCGGCGCGGATAATTCTTACGCTTATACCGGGACTTATTCAGCGGCGGATAATGCGGCAGCAGGCGGAACATCCTATGCAGGAACCTCTTCCGGAAACACCGGAACGGTAAGCGGAAATGCAACTTCTTCTCTCGGACAGCAGATTCTGAGTTATGCCAGCCAGTATGTGGGCGGCAAGTATGTCTGGGGAGGAAACGATCTGAATACGGGTGTGGACTGCTCCGGGTTTGTTCAGCAGGTGTATAAGAATTTCGGTATCAATACATCCAGAACATCCTATGATATTGAGAATGACGGGCAGGCGGTGTCCTACTCGGATGTCCAGGTGGGAGATGTTCTCTGCTACGATGGACATGTCGGTATTTATGCGGGCGACGGAAAAATTATCAATGCCATTGATGATGCACACGGTATCGGCTATTCAGATGCCAATTATTCGGAGATTCGATCAATAAGAAGATATTCCTGATAAGAGGAGACATACAAGCGAGCGAGCGCAGAAAGCGGCCCGGCAGAAAAACTGCCGGGCCGCTTTCTGCGATATAAAAGAAACATATAATGGTTCTGTAAGAATAAACAAAAATATGTTATGATAAGAGACAAGATTTGCGCTGATTACACAAAAAACAGGGGTACCGAATAGATACATGAATTTAAGATGGGAGGAGCACTCAGATGGAGGCGGAAAATTTTCAGTATCTCTCAAAGGACGGAAAAACAAATATACATGCCATGGAATGGGCACCGGAGGGAAAGTGCCGGGCCGTTTTACAAATCGCACATGGAATGGTAGAGTTTATTGCGAGGTATGACCGTTTTGGCAAATATCTCGCCGGGCAGGGGATCTGTGTGGTCGGAAACGATCATCTCGGACACGGCGCCTCTGTTGCCACGCAGGAGGATTACGGCTATTTCGCGGAGAAAGACGGAAATCTCTGTGTAATTGGAGATATGCAGGCGCTTCGGGAGAAAACACAGGAAAAATATCCCGGAATCCCGTATTTTATCCTGGGACACAGCATGGGCTCTTTCCTGGTACGTCAATACATAGAAATGTATGGGGCGGGTCTTGCCGGGGCTCTGATTATGGGTACAGGAGTCCAGACTGAAGGAACACTTCTTTTTGCAAAATCGCTGGCGCACCTGATCGGCTCCACCAGGGGCTGGAGGTACCGCAGTAGTATGCTGAATAACCTGGCGCTTGGGTCTTATAACAAGAAATTCGAGCCGGCGCGGACCAGAAATGACTGGCTGACGAAAGACGAAAAAATTGTGGATGCCTATAATGCGAACCCATGGAATAATTTTAAATTTACGACAAATGCTTATTATAATCTTTTCCTGGGGCTGGAGTATGCGCAGGACAGAAAAAATATACGGAAAATTCCCAGGGATCTTCCGGTCTTTATTTTATCCGGCGGAAGCGATCCGGTCGGGAATTTCGGACAGGGGCCGGAAAAACTGCGTGATATCTATCGGGAGGAAGGGCTCACCAATGTCCGGATGAAGCTGTATCCGGGAGATCGCCATGAAATTTTGAATGAGCTGGATCATGAAAAAGTGGATCAGGATATTCGGGCTTTCCTGGAAAAACACATGGGAAACTGAGAGTGTAAAATCCGCGGAAACCGGGACAGCAAGAAACAGATGTAAGGAATGATAATCGAGACAGCAGGAGAAAAATATGGTCAGAAAAACGGAAGAGAATCGCTGCCGTCCGGAATTCAGAAGGAAGGGAACAACCGGAGTTCCGGTCTGGGCGGAATCGTCATTTCCGATGCTGGTGTTTCCGGCGCTGGAGCAGACCGGACTGGTCCGTCATGGCTTTACCACAAGGCTGGGCGGGGTAAGCCGGGATCATCTGGCCTCTTTGAATCTGAGCTTTTCACGAGGGGACAGAGAAGAGTATGTCCGTGAAAACTTTCGCAGGGTGGCGGAATATCTTAAAACAGAGGAAAGCCGCTTTGTGTTTACGGATCAGACGCATACCTCTGCTATCCGCGTCGTCACGGAACAGGATGCCGGGAAAGGACTGACCCGCCCGCGGGATTACTCGGATGTGGACGGACTGGTTACCAATGTTCCGGGACTGGTGCTGAGTGTATTTACCGCGGACTGTGTTCCGGTTTTCCTGCTGGATCCGAAGAACCGCGCCATCGGTCTGGTTCATTCCGGCTGGAGGGGAACCGCGGAGAAAATCGCCAGAAAGGCGGTAGAACGGATGGGACGGGAATACGGCACCATGCCGGAGGATCTGATCTGCGCCGTGGGTCCCTCGATCTGCCGGGACTGCTATGAGGTAAACAGCGATGTTGCGGAGGTCTTTCAGAAAGCATTTCCAGGAAAAGAAGAGAAAATTCTCATAGAGAAGAAGAATGGTAAATTCCAGCTGGATCTGTGGAGCTGCAACAGGCTGGTTCTGGAGGAAGCCGGTGTGCCGACGGAGAATATTTCCATCACTGACATCTGTACCTGCTGCAATCCGGATCTCCTGTTTTCCCACCGGGCATCGCATGGCAGAAGGGGAAATCTCGGCGCCTTTCTCACATTGATATGATATAAGCTGTGAAAAAGAGCGGGTCTGGCCCTGCAGCTGCAGCGGCGAATCGCAGAATAATAAGTCAGGGGATGGGAAACTACTCTTTTCGGAGAGGGTGGCAATAGCCGTGGTGGTCGAAGCAAGAGTCCCGTCAAGCCTTAGCTTGTGGGAGTGTCAATGAGACAGGGCACTGCCGGCAGATAGTTCTTGCAGGCCGGGCCGGTCAGGCGCTATACTATCCGTGTCGTCAGTTGGAGAAACGCATTTTTCGGGAGGCATATATGCAGGAGTATTCACCTATTAAGGCAGGTAAGGTCAGGGAAATTTATGATGTCGGGGAAAATCTGATCATGGTTGCGACAGACCGGATTTCAGCCTTTGATGTCATATTGAAAAATAAGGTGACAGGTAAGGGGAAGATTCTCACCCAGATGTCCAGATTCTGGTTTGACTATACAAAGGATATTGTGTCCAATCACATGGTCAGCATAGATGTGAACGATATGCCGGATTTTTTCCGGAAACCGGAATTTGACGGGAACAGCATGCTCTGCAAAAAACTGAAGATGCTTCCGATTGAGTGCATTGTCCGCGGATACATTACGGGAAGCGGCTGGGCAAGCTATCAGAAAAACGGCATAGTCTGCGGGATTACACTGCCGCAGGGACTGAAGGAATGCGACAAGCTGCCGGAGCCGATCTATACGCCAAGCACCAAGGCGGAGCTGGGAGATCACGATGAGAACATCAGCTATGAAAAAAGCATCGAGGTACTGGAAAAGCTCTATCCCGGACATGGGGAATATTATGCCTCCTGTCTGAAAACCTATACCATTCGTCTCTATGAAGAATGTGCGGAGTACGCCCTTGACCATGGCATCATTATTGCGGATACTAAATTTGAATTCGGTCTGGATGAAAACGGAGAAGTTGTCCTTGCAGACGAGATGCTCACGCCGGACAGTAGCCGTTTCTGGCCGCTGGAGGGATATGAGCCGGGTCATGGACAGCCTTCCTTTGACAAGCAGTTTGTCCGTGACTGGCTGAAGGCAAATCCGGAGAGTGATTACAACCTTCCGCAGGACGTTATAGACAAAACGATAGAGAAATACAGGGAGGCTTACAAGCTTCTGACAGGAAATGAGATACAATGACAATGTGAAAAAAGTGTGTCCATAACGTGAAAACCCGCCCTTGCGGCGGGTTTTTTTTGCTTTTTTTCTTGAAATCTGCTGTGGTTGTGTTAGCATGGGAAAAGCTGTTTCGTGTTAGATGTGTTTAAAATGTATGTTAAGCAATGCAGGGATTTGTTCTTGCACCAGTTCCGGCCCGGCCGGGCATTCTTACTTATAGTACAGCTTCAGGAGACATCATGGAGATTTCATTTCGTTTCAAAGAAAAAAACAACCTGATCTATTATGCGGTATTTCTGGGAATCGGTATACTGCTGACGGTTCTTGCACAGGCCTCATTCCGCCCGCTGGTGCTTTTTGCCATCCTGTATTTCTTTATCTGCAGTATGCGGGTCAGGCTGTCGGATAAGCTTCCCTGGCTCTGGACCGGGATCCTCTTCAGCATCGGATCCATCTTCACGACCTACTGCATCCAGTATTGCATTCTGGATCCGCAGTCCTTTGAAAAAACATCAGACAGAACCCTTTTTCTCAATGTTCTCTGTGTGGCGTTTGTTTATTTTATCTGCCACCTGATTTTTACCAGGAAACCCGGCCGGGCCGCCGCACTGGCGCATTGCTTTTTGGTTGCGGTATCTTTTACCGATTATTTTGTCTACCTGTTCCGGGAAAATGAGTTAAGCTTTAACGATCTTACGTCTACCGGAACGGGGCTGAGTGTCTTAGCGCACTACCGGCTGCAGTTGCATGTCAGAGGCGTCTATGTTATTCTCGGCTCCATTCTCTTTCTTGCCGTTATACGCCGCTGTGACATTACCTTTCAGAAGGCTGCCATGCACCGCGTGATTGATCTCGCGGTTCTTGCGGTTTTATTTTTCTATGTGCAGGGGGCGGCGGAAAACAGGGAGACGCAGACCTGGGAGCTGAAGGGCAGTTATCAGAACGGATTTATGCTGAATTACTACCTGGGGGTGCGCGACAGCTTCGTTTCCGCTCCGGATGATTATGACATCGAAAAGGTGAAAGAACTGGAACAAACCTACAGTTCTGATTCCTCCGGCTCCGGGAGCGAAAAGACAGCGGATGATGCGGACAGCAGCGATGCCGGTGCAGACGGAAGTCAGATTACATCTACACTGGATTCCGGCAAGAAGCCTGTTATCATCACAATCATGGATGAGTCTTTTGCGGATCTTTCCACGGTAGGGGAATTTGAGACGAATCAGGAGGCAACTCCCTTTATAGATTCCCTGAAGGAAAATACCATCCGCGGATATGCGCTGTCATCGGTGTACGGCGCCAAGACGCCGAATTCCGAATGGGAGTACATGACAGGAAATTCCATGGCCTGGCTTCCTTCCGGATCTGTGGTTTATGAGCAGTATCTTCAGAAAAATCCCTTCTCCATGGTGTCTACCCTGAATGCCGAGGGATATACCACGATTGCCATGCATCCGTATTACTCCACAGGGTGGAAGAGAAACACCAATTATCCGAAGCTGGGATTTGATGAACAGTATTTCATGGACGACGGGTATTTTGATGAGACCAATATTGTGAGAGATTACATCACGGATCAGGAACTGTTCGATAAGATTATCAATCGCTACGAACAGAAGGGAGAAGATGAAAATCTCTTTATCATGGGCATTACCATGCAGAATCACGGAGGATATGAGGATTATTACTCCAACTTCAATTCCGATGAAGTGACTGCGGAGGGCGGAAGATTTAACGATGTGGATCAGTACCTTTCCCTGATTCATGAGACGGATAATGCGGTGAAAAACCTGATCACCTATTTCCAGAGCGTGGATCAGCCGGTGGAGATCATATTTTTCGGCGATCATCAGCCCAGCCTTGATTCCTGGTTCTACTACACGCTGAACGGGAAAGGAATGTCCGGGCTGACCATGGATGAGATGGAGAATTTCTACAAGGTTCCGTTCTTCATCTGGACCAACTGGGATTCCCAGGAAAGAGAGATCTCCTGCACCAGCCTGAATTACCTTTCAACGATGGCTCTTCAGGTAGCAGGTATTGATCTTCCGGCGTATAATAAGTTCCTGGCGGAGATGAGAGAACACATACCGGCGATCAACTCCAGAGGCTATTACTCGATTTCACAGCAGAAGTTCCTTCATTTTGAGGATGCTGTCGGGGAAGAGAAGGAATGGCTGGATAACTATCAGATGCTGCAGTATAACTGCATGTTTGATAAGAAACACCGGAGCAGTGTATTCTTTCCCTATCATGATTCTGCCGGAAATCTGGTAGAATAAAACGTGTGGGATCACATAAATATCCTGTGTGCAAGGTGGGCGAGGGGGAAAATGGAAAAGATTAAGGCATTTCTAAAGCGGAAGGATATTGAAATTTCGCTGAAACGGTACGGGATTGACGCGCTGGGCGCCATGGCGCAGGGGCTGTTCTGCTCCCTGCTGATCGGGACAATTATCAATACGATCGGCACACAGTTTCATGTGGAATTTCTGACGAATACGGTGGCAACTGTTGCCGGTGTGGATTATACGGTAGGCGGCCTGGCGACTGCCATGAGTGGCCCGGCAATGGCTGTCGCAATCGGGTATGCACTGCACTGTCCTCCGCTCGTGCTGTTTTCGCTTATCGCGGTCGGATTTGCGTCTAACGCGCTGGGCGGTGCCGGCGGCCCGCTGGCTGTTCTTTTTGTGGCGATTATTGCCTCTGAAGTCGGAAAAGCTGTCTCTAAGGAGACAAAAGTGGATATTCTGGTCACACCGCTGGTAACGATTGCCGTGGGCGTGGGTCTATCCGCCTGGTGGGCGCCCGCTCTTGGAAAGGCTGCCATGAAGGTAGGCGCATTGATTATGTGGGCTACAGATCTGCAGCCATTCCTTATGGGAATTCTCGTGTCGGTGATTGTCGGAGTCGCGCTTACACTTCCTATTTCCTCGGCGGCGATCTGTGCGGCTCTTGGTCTTACCGGCCTGGCAGGCGGCGCGGCGGTAGCCGGCTGCTGTGCGCAAATGATCGGGTTTGCCGTGATGTCCTTCCCGGAGAATAAATGGGGAGGGCTGATTTCCCAGGGGATTGGGACATCTATGCTTCAGATGGGCAATATCGTCAAAAATCCCCGAATCTGGATCGCGCCGATCATCACATCTGCCATTACCGGCCCGATGGCTACCTGCCTTTTTCATCTTCGTATGGATGGAGCGGCGGTTTCTTCCGGAATGGGTACCTGCGGGCTGGTTGGGCAGATCGGTGTCTATACCGGCTGGGCGCAGGGAATCGCGGATGGATCCAGGGCTGCCATTACCGCCATGGACTGGGCGGGACTGATTCTGATATCCTTTGTCCTTCCCGCCGTGCTGTGCCCGCTGATCAATCTGTTCTGCAGAAAGCTGGGATGGGTCAAAGACGGGGATATGAAGTTGTCCTGAAAAGAGGCTTGTGTATAAAAAAGAGCGTATACTGCTGCGGGCAGGTATGCTCTTTTTGTATATTTGCTTCTGTACGATCAGGGCAGAAATTGCTATACTTTACTGCATAAGTTCGGTTCCGGGGCGGAAGCTTACGGGAACTGGTCTTCTACCGTTGCCGGTGAAGGTCAGTGGAATTTGAAAATGGAAAACGAAAAGGAAAGAGGGAGAGAACATGAGGCCTTACGCATTTGGAGTGGATGTCGGCGGAACTACGGTAAAGATGGGTTTTTTTCACACGTCCGGTGAGCTGCTGGAAAAGTGGGAACTTCCTACCCGTACAGAGAACGGTGGAGAACAGATCCTTCCCGATATCGCCGCGTCAGTACGGGAAATGCTGAAGAAACGAAATCTTTCCATGGAGGATGTGGAGGGAATCGGCATCGGTGTTCCCGGAGCTGTACGTGAGAATTCTGTGGTAGACCGCTGTGTCAACCTGGGATGGGGCGTTGTTCCGGTTCGTGACATACTTTCCTCTTTGCTGGATGGCTGCAGGGTCATGGTCGGCAATGATGCCAATGTAGCGGCTCTCGGAGAAATCTGGAAGGGCGGCGGAGAAGGCGCCCGTTCGATGGTGATGGTGACGCTGGGAACGGGAATCGGGGGCGGAATTATTCTGGACGGAAAGATTCTGAACGGCGCCTTCGGCGCAGCCGGTGAGATCGGACACATCTGCATCAACGAGGAAGAAGATGCGGTATGCGGATGCGGGAAAAAGGGTCATCTGGAGCAGTACGCTTCCGCAAACGGAATTGCGAAAACCGCCAGAAAAATGCTGGATGAAACCACGGAGGAGTCCTCGCTGAGGGCGCTGAAGAAGGTCACATCCAAGGACGTTTTTGACGCGGCAAAGAGGCAGGACAAGGTTGCCGTTCAGATTGTCGAGAGGGTCGGACAGATTCTGGGTAAAGCGCTTGCCGCGGTGGCCTGTGTGGTTGATCCGGAGGTGTTTGTCATTGGCGGAGGCGTTTCCAAGGCCGGCACTATGGTGACAGATGTTATCCGGAAATATTTTGTGAAATACGCGTTCCATGCCTCGGAGGGCGCCCGGTTTGAACTGGCCCGCCTGGGCAATGACGCCGGCATCTACGGTGCCGTGCGCATGCTGATGTAATAACCACTGACTTTTTCCCCAGTGCTGCCCGATCCGCCGGATAGGGGGCTGATAGGCAAACAAAAGTTGACACCATGTAAATTTTCGATGTCCTGTCTGTCGTCCATGGGTGCTTGCAAAGGAGGTTTGGAAATTGAAGATACGTGAAGAAGTCCGTAGGATGAAAGGTGTGGCTCCCCGGATTGCGGCATCCAGGGAAGAACAGAGAAACAGGATTCTGGAACGAGTGGCGGCAAGTCTGGAGGAGCATGCGGAAGAGATTTTCACGGAAAATCGGAAAGATCTTGCAGCCGCAGAGGAAAATCAGATAACGCCCGCGGTGCGGAAACGACTGAGGTTTGACAGGGATAAACTGGAGGATGTCCGGAAAGGAATCCGTCTGCTGGTTTCTCTGCCGGATCCGATTCACTGGGTTACGCTTGCCAGAGAGCTGGACCAGGGGCTTGTCCTGAAGCGGGAGACTTGCCCGATCGGAGTCATCGGGGTTATTTTTGAGGCCAGGCCGGATGCACTGGTGCAGATATCCACACTTTGCATCAAGAGCGGTAACTGCGCGGTTTTAAAGGGAGGAAAAGAGACGGCGAATACCAACCGCATCCTGTTCCGGCTCATTCATGATGCAGCGGTTGCGGAGGGCTTTCCGGAATATTGTCTGCTGCAGGCGGAGCAGCATAATGAAATCGATGAACTTCTGGAATGTGATGACTGTGTCGATCTTCTGATCCCCAGAGGTTCCAATGCCTTTGTCCGTTATATTATGGATCACACCAGAATCCCGGTGATGGGACACGCGGACGGAATCTGCCATATTTATGTGGACAAGGATGCGGATCTGGAAAAGGCGGTTCCGGTTATTGTGGACGCGAAAACGCAGTACACAGCTGCCTGCAATGCGGTGGAAACCCTGCTGATCCACAGGGATCTGGCTCCGGCGTTTCTTCCCCTCCTGGCGGAGAGGCTCCGGAAAGAGGGCGTCCGTATATGCGGGACGAGGGAAGTTACAGATCTGATAGGCGGAGAAACCGTTGAAGATACGGATTTCAGAGAGTACCTGGATTTGATTGTGTCGGTAAAGCTTGTGGCTGATGTGGACGAGGCCATTGCTCATATCAACCGGTACGGTTCGCACCACACCGACTGCATCCTCACGGAAAATCCGAAAACGGCGGAGTATTTTATGGATATGGTTGATTCCGCCGGTGTATATCAGAATTGCTCGACCCGTTTTGCGGACGGCTACCGCTATGGCTTCGGGGCGGAAGTGGGGATTTCCACCGGAAAACTTCATGCCAGAGGGCCTGTAGGGCTGGACGGGCTTGTGACCTATAAATATAAGCTATACGGACAGGGACAGATTGTTTCGGATTATGCCTCCGGAAAAAAGGAATTTCATTTCCGGGACTTAAATCTGTAAGAGCAGGGAACGGGGATGGAAAAAATGAGAAAAATTCCGGTGATCCTGGCCGATAATCCGGCGGACTGGGAGGCGGCGGAGCTTCTGGCGGAGCATCTCCGGACCGAGATGCTCCGCCAGAAGCCGGATATAGCGGACGGTCTGCTTGTTCTGAAGTTCTGTCCGGAGGGACTGATTCTGACGGACGGAAGGCTGGCACTAAGAGGAGACTTTTCCGGAATGGCACGGAGGCTGAAGACGAACAATCTTCAGCAGGAGATGCTTGTCCGCGCGGCCAGAATCCGGAAGCCGGGGAAACAGCCTGTGGCGGTGGACGCCACGGCAGGGCTGGGGGAGGATTCGCTTCTTCTGGCAGCGGCAGGTTTTTCAGTGGAGCTGTATGAATACAATCCGGTCATTGCCGCCCTGCTCGCAGACGCGCTGAAACGGGCACAGAGAGACGAGAATAAAATACTTGCATCCGCGGCGGGGGAGATGCATCTGCATGAAGAGGACAGTGCTGCCGCACTGAGAAGGGGAGAACTGCACCCCGAGCTTGTTCTCCTGGATCCCATGTTCCCGGAGAGAAAGAAAAGTGCCCTGATCGGGAAAAAATTCCAGCTGCTGCAGCAGCTGGAGAGACCGTGCGCGGAAGAAGAAGAACTCCTGCAGGCGGCACAGGCCGCCCACCCGCGGAAAATTGTGATCAAGAGGCCGCTGAAGGGGCCATATCTTGCCGGAAGAAAGCCGGATTATTCCATTTCCGGAAAAGCGGTGCGCTATGACTGCTTTGTGTTTCCGGAATAATCTTTCTGACTGCCCTTCTCCGGAAGAGATCCGGAGAAGACTATCTTATCTTCGCCCGGCTCAGCATCTGGCTGACCGGCTTCTTTTTTCTGTCTCCGTTTCCGCAGGCGGACAAGGATAAATTCATTGTAGATATAATCGGAAATGGCGGCGAACGGGATAGAGAGAAGAATACCCGGCACGCCGAACATCCGTCCGCCTACAATGATGCAGATCAGGACCCATACAGAGGAGACGCCGAGAACGCCGCTGAACAGCTTCGGCTTCAGCACGTATCCGTCGCAGGTCTGGAGAATCAGCGTGAAAATGATAAACCAGAGGGCGTACCAGGGATTGATCAGAACGAGGATAACGGCGCCGATGACGCCCCCGACCAGAGGGCCGAAGGTAGGCGCCAGGTTTGTCACCCCTACAACCACGGAGATCAGAACGGCGTACGGAAGACCTGCGATCATCTGGAAGATAAAGTTTGCCAGGCCGATAATCAGGCCGTCGATCAGGTCACTGAAGATATACCGGATCAGGATTGTGTTGCAGTGGAGCCAGAAATCCGCCACTTCCCGGTAGCGCTTCTGGGAGAACAGAAGCTTCAGCAGGGTGACAAACCAACGGATCAGGCGGTTTTTGTCCAGCAGGAAATAGATGGCAAGAATAAAGGAAATGACTCCGTTCACGATATTGCTGCCGATGCTGCTGAATGTACTGATCAGGCTGTCCGCTGTCGTGGGAAGAGAATTTTCCAGGGAGCCGAGCAGGCTTGTTCCGATATTGGTAAGCCGCTGGATCATCGGGTGCTCGCCGGGAGAATTGGACAACAGACCGTCAATGAAGCTCCGGAAGGATTCAATATATCCGCTCAGGTTTTTCAACAGTGTCATGGCACTGGACGTCAGCTGTGGAACCAGGGCTGCAATCAGGAGCACCAGCAGAGCAACCACCAGAATAATGGTAATAGCGACACTGAGAATATGCGCCAGAGATCTTCTTTTCATGCCGGCGAAAAATTTCCGCTCAAACAGGTTGGCCAACGGGTTCAGAATATAGGCGATGATCAGAGCGTAGATGACAGGCTTGATGAAACCGAAAAACTTCCCGATTCCCCCGAAAATGATGTTGATATGGGAAAGCACCAGATAGAAGAAAACCGCAATGCAGAGAGCGATTGCGTAATTAGCCCATTTTTTTTCTTTCCAGTTGTGGTTAAATTTCATCGGAGTTTCCTGCCTGTTCTAATATTCTGTAATAACCCGGTCTTGGAGCAAAAGCTTTTTGTGTGCCTGAGGGGCATGTGGTTTCATTGTATACTGTCGCTGTGCCGGAAAGCAACAGAGGAGAAGAGAAATATTTGACAAAGAGGAAAACATCGTGTACTGTTCACAGGCAGATAAGTATCGCTGCCTGTATTTTGTTTGTTAGGAGCGATTTTCAGATAGCAGGGTAAGTCAGATCAGGAGGTCAGAGAATATGGAAATGCAGATGGAGTTTCTCCGTAAAATTCCCACCCCGGCGGAGCTGAAGGAAGAATTTCCGCTTCCGGCGGAGATCAAAACGCTGAAGGAAAAAAGGGATCGGGAAATAGAAGATATTTTTACCGGAAAAAGCGATAAATTTCTTCTTCTTATTGGTCCGTGTTCCGCGGATAACGAGGATGCGGTACTGGAGTATATGCACCGTCTGGCGCGGGTGCAGGAAAAGGTAAAGGACAGGATTTTCATTATTCCGCGTGTCTATACCAATAAACCCAGAACGGTCGGAAAAGGATATAAAGGAATGGTCCATCAGCCGGATCCGGAAAAAGGAGAGGACATGAAGGCCGGGATTATCGCTATCCGGGAGCTGCACACACGGGTGGTCAAAGAAACCGGTTTTACCTGTGCGGAGGAGATGCTGTACCCGGAGAATCACCGGTACCTGTCCGACCTGCTGTCCTATGTTGCGGTCGGGGCACGCTCGGTAGAGGACCAGCTGCACCGGCTGGTGGCAAGCGGAATCGGGATTCCGGCAGGCATGAAAAACCCGACGGCCGGGGATCTGTCGGTGATGATGAACTCCATTGAGGCGGCGCAGAGCAGGCAGCGCTTTCTGTACCGGGGCTGGGAAGTGCAGACCACCGGAAACCCCATGGCGCATGCGATTCTCCGCGGCTATGTCGATCAGTTCGGCCGCAGCATGCCGAATTATCATTATGAGACCCTGCGGCGCCTGAAAACGCTGTATGACGAGAGAGGACTGAAAAATCCTGCTGTCATTGTAGACACCAATCACTCCAATTCCGGCAAGCAGTACCTGGAGCAGATCCGGATTGCGGAGGACGTTCTTCACAGCTGCCATGTTTCCAAAGATCTCCGCTCCCTGGTCAAGGGATTGATGATTGAGAGCTATCTGGAGGACGGGGCGCAGAAGATCGGGGAAGGGGTGTTCGGAAAATCTATTACCGATCCCTGTCTCGGATGGGAAAAGTCCGAAAAGCTGATTCTTGAAATCGCGGAGCTTGTCTGAGATACGGATATCTGCTATAATGCCTCGGAAAGCACTTTATTGCTTTATCGAACTAAAGGGAGGAAGTTAGAAAATGAAGAAGAATATTCTGGCAAAAGCAGCAGCTCTGGCAGCATCCTCTGCTATGTTGTTTTCTCTGACGGCCTGCGGGAGCAGCTCTTCCGCGGCGTCAACGGCATCGGAGGCATCATCCTCTTCCGGAACGGCTCAGACATCGGAAACAGCAGCGGCTGCTTCCACGGAAAAAAGTACAGCCGCATCCTCGGAGGGGGTTCTGGCGTCTTCAGGGAGCAAAGCTGCGGCAGGCACAGAGTTTAAGGTTGGCGTTGTTCAGTATGTGGATCATGCTTCCCTGAATCAGATTGTAGAAAATCTGGAGCAGGAGCTGGACGCAAAGGGGCAGGAGCTGGGAGTTACTTTCAACTACCAGGATTATGAGTTTAACGGACAGGGAGACGGGACGACCCTGAACCAGATCGCTTCCGAGCTGATCAGTGACGATGTGGACCTGATCGTGGCGGTGGCGACGCCTACCGCCCAGATCATGCAGGCGGCAGCGGAAGGAAAGAACATTCCGATTGTATTTTCTGCCGTTTCGGATCCTGTCGGAGCGAAGCTGGTGGACAGCCTGGATGCACCCGGATCCAATATTACCGGGACTTCGGACGCCCTGGACACAGAGGACATTATGAATCTGATTCTTGCTCAGAATCCGGATACAAAGAAGGTCGGCCTGCTGTATTCCAAGAGCGAGGATGCTTCTGAGCAGCCGGTTGCCGACGCGAAAAAGATCCTGGAGGAGAAAGGGATTGAGGCCGTTGAAAAAACAGGGACGACACAGGACGAAATATCCACCGCGGCAGATGCGCTGATCGCGGAAGGCGTGGATGCGGTATTTACACCTACCGACAATACAGTTATGACGGCGGAGCTTGCCATCTATGAAAAATTCGCGGAGGCCGGTATCCCCCACTACGCGGGAGCGGATTCCTTTGCGCGGAACGGCGCTTTCTGCGGGTACGGAGTCGATTATAAGGCTCTGGGCATCCAGACAGCGGATATGGTCGCAAAAATTCTGGCAGAGGGAGCAGATCCGGCGACAACCCCGGTGGAAACTTCGGACAGTAATATCGCTACGGTCAATACGGAGACTGCAGCTGCGCTGGGATATGATATGGATCAGGTGAAGAAGAATTTTGAACCTTACTGCGCTTCGGTAGAAGAGACTACGACAAACAAAGAAATGGAGTAAGGGAAAAAGACCGGCAGACAGCAGCCGATGTCAAGAGGGCTGCCGCCATATGCGGTAAAGGAAGGCATTTTCGGAGTTATCAGACAAAACGTCCGAACGCTTTCTTTATCCGGCATACAGGGCGGCAGCCCTGTTTATGTTGTAAATCGGCGTTGCTTCTGCTATGGTAAAACGTAGGCTGATTTCCTGCATGCTCCGGTCGGAACGGAGTCTGAGGGAAGAAAAAGAAACTGGAAAAGGGAAGCCGGTCGGAGAGCGGCGAACCGGGCTTCCTGGCAGCGAGGGGCGGGAACGGACGCGCCGCGCTGCGGAACAGAATGCGGAAGAAATGGAGTTACCGATGGAGCACGGCAGGGCAGGCAGTTTTCACGAAGAAAATTTCCGGAGGAGGTCCCGCTATACGCTGGTTTTTGTATTGCTGGCGGCGGCCTTCTGTGCCATTATCATTCTGAATATCAATACCGGAAATGTAAATATTCCGCTGGGAAGAATCCTGCAGATTATCTTTACACGTTCCGGAAGCGTGGATGAGATCAACATAGTCTGGAAGATCCGGCTTCCCAGAATTCTGATGTCGGCGATTCTGGGCGGCGCGCTGGCGCTTTCCGGTTTTCTGCTGCAGACCTTTTTTGAAAATCCCATCGCCGGACCTTTTGTTCTGGGAATCTCGTCCGGAGCCAAGATGGCGGTGGCCATTGTGATGATCTATTTTATAGATATGTTCGGGAAGGTGCCCTCTGTCATCCTTATCCTGGCAGCCTTTGTGGGAGCCATGGTTTCTACCGGCTTTATCCTGCTGGTATCAAGAGCGGTTCATCAGATGGCGGCGCTTCTTGTGGCAGGTATTATGATCGGGTATATCTGCAGCGCCATTACGGAATTTGCCATTACCTTTGCAGAGGATTCGGATATTGTCAATCTTCACAGCTGGTCACAGGGAAGTTTCTCCGGATCGAACTGGGAAAATGTCGGCTTTGCCGCCGCTGTCATCGGAATAACGGTTGCCCTTACTTTTCTTCTTTCCAAACCGATCGGCGCTTATCAGCTGGGAGAACATTACGCGCAGAGCATGGGCGTCAATGTGAAGCGGTTTCGTGTTGCCCTGATTTTAATTTCCAGTGTTCTCTCCGCTACGGTAACGGCATTTGCCGGGCCGATTTCTTTTGTAGGCATTGCCGTGCCGTTTCTGATGAAGAGGGCGCTCGGAACATCCAGGCCGCTGGTGGTTATTCCGGCCAGCTTTTTCGGAGGAGCCGTGTTCTGTATGTTCTGCGACCTGATTGCGCGGATGGCATTCGCTCCCACAGAGCTTAATATCAGTACGGTGACATCTGTTCTGGGCGCGCCTGTTGTTATTTATATGCTGGTTCACAGACAGAAAAACCGATAGGAGGAAGCAGATATGGCAGATTATTATTTTCATCTGAGCGGGCTCTCTGTCGGTTATCAGGGAACGCCCATCATCCGCGAGATAGAAATCGGTATTCATCAGGGAGAGATTGTCACACTGATCGGACCCAACGGGGCGGGAAAATCCACGATACTGAAGACAATTTCCCGTCAGCTGCAGCCGATAGACGGAAACGTGGTTTTTGACCGCAGGGCAATTACGGCATACACATATAAGGAGCTGGCTTCCCGCATGGCGGTAGTTCTCACTGAACGCATGAAACCGGAGCTTATGACCTGTCACGATGTGGTGGCGACCGGCCGCTATCCGTACACCGGACGTCTGGGAATTCTGACGACAGAGGACGAGGAAATAGTAGAAGAGGCAATGAGGAGTGTTCACGCGGAGGAGCTGGGCGCGCGGGATTTCAATGCCATCAGCGACGGACAGCGGCAGCGTGTCCTTCTGGCAAGGGCGATCTGCCAGGAACCGGACGTCATTCTGTTGGATGAACCGACATCCTTTCTGGATATCCGTTATAAGCTGGAACTGCTTGCCATTCTCCGCAGTATGGCAAAAAGCAGAAAAATAACAGTCATCATGTCCCTGCATGAGATTGATCTGGCTCAGAAAGTTTCTGATAAAATTGTCTGTGTCAAGGGCGATCATATATTTGGCTTTGGAACACCGGAAAGCATTTTTGACGAAAAATTCATTCGTGATTTATATGATATCGACAATGGATCTTTTGATCCCCTATTCGGAAGCATTGAGCTTCCGAGGATAGAAGGAAAGCCTCAGGTATTTGTTCTTTCTTCCTGCGGAACCGGCGTCCGGGTATACAGAAGTCTGCAGAAACAGGGTGTTCCGTTTGCTGCAGGTATTCTTTCCACGAATGACCTGGATTACAGGCTGGCAAGGCTTCTGGCGGTTAAGACTGTCACGGTTCCTCCTTTTGAGCCGATTCCGGAACAGGCCTATGCAGAGGCAGAAGAGCTGATTCACAGCTGTGAAAAGGTCATTCTCACAGATTTTCCGATTGCTTCCGGAAACGCAGGAGTACGAAATCTGATCCGTGAGGCGCAGGAGGAAGGAAAACTGGAAAACAGGGTTGCAGGAAGCCGGAATGAGTGCTAGACTTTCTGTGTTGATTGATATAGATTTCACAACAATATATTTGACAGGTGTCGGTTTGACCGATGAAAAGGGAAACAGGTGAAAGGCCTGTACGAACTCGTCACTGTGAAGCAGAAGGAAATACCGGAATCAGGCAAGCTGATTGGGCCACTGGAAACGGGAAGGCGGTATTTCTACAGCTGCAAGTCAGGAGACCTGCCTGTCAGAAGTGGAAAAGGATCACGAGATTTGATCACTGCCAGGGACAGGCTGCAGATGTTTTGCGCCTGTTTCACCGTGTGTATAGGAGTCCCGGCTGATCCGTCAGCCGGGACATTTTTAGTGCATAAGTCCAGTCGCAAAGCAGGAACGGACGCATGCTTGCATGCATGTCCGTGCATGCTTTAGCGACGACAACAGGAATGAGCATGAAGTGACGCGAAGCGGCACGAGAATGCGAATTCCTGTAAGCGATGCGAAAGTTGCAGAAGGCAACGGAGCAGCGCGGGGACTTATGCACGAAAGAGGGAAGCAGAAGGCGACGGAGTGGCGCGGGGACTTATGCACGAAAGAGGGGAAACAGGAACGGACGCATGCCTGCATGCAGGTCCGGACATGCTTTAGCGACGAAAGAAAAAAAGGAGAAAACAGTGAAAAAGAAAGTAATGGCAATGATCGGTTCTGTTCTTCTGGCAGGAGCAGTGTTTGCGGGATGCGGGGGAAAGACTTCAGCTTCCGGAATTTCTGGAACAGGCGCGTCCTCAGAGGCGGCTTCTTCTTCCGTGGAGTCTGCCGTATCGGTAAAGGCTGCATCGGAGGAAGAAAAGACGGTTTCTCAGTCCGCGGCGGAACCGGAGACGGTCTCCACGGCTTCCGCATCCACATCCGAATCAGGCAATACGGTCTCAGCAGCTTCCTCCTCACAGGAAGCGGGTACGACCCTGGAGGATGGAATCTATATGGCAAAATTCGACACGGACAGCAGTATGTTCCGGGTCAATGACATGGATTACGGCAGAGGGGTACTTACGGTAAAGAATGGTAAAATGTCCATTCACATTCGGCTGGTTTCCCAGAATATCGTCAATCTGTTTTACGGAAACAAGGAGGATGCCCAGAAAGAAGGGGCGGAGCTGATTGATCCGACCGTGGAGACAGTGGATTACGGAGACGGCACAACAGAAGATGTTAACTGCTTTGATGTCCCGGTTCCGGCTCTGGATCAGGAATTTACCGTATCGCTGATCGGTACGCACGGAAACTGGTATGAGCATCAGGTAACCGTTTCCGATCCCGTGCCGGCTGTTCAGTAAGCGTAAAGGCGCTGTTTTATATGGCTTATAAATGCTCTCCCGTAAAGAGAGAATTTATAGATGCGGCTGTCCTTATAAGCTGTCCGGAAAGTGGAAAAGGCAGGCGCAGAAAAAAATTTCCATAGAGGGAAAGGAGAATTTGGTAATTATGAAAGCAAAAATTGTATCTGTTCTTTGTGCGGCAGCACTTGCGGGAACGATGATGGCAGGCTGCGGCAGCAGTGCGGCGTCCTCCACATCGTCTGCATCATCCGCTGCATCTGCCGGGACTACGTCTGCAGGAAGTTCCGCAGAAGCATCCGAGGCACCTGCGGAGGAGACTGCTTCTGCTTCGTCCTCAGAGACTGTGGCAGCAGCAAGTACAAGCACATCGGAGGACCCGGATCAGGCGGCAGCGGACAAGGTAGCCGCGCTGATCGACAAGATCTATGTGCAGGAGAGGACAGACACGACCGATGAGGACTGCAAGGCAGCCAAGGAAGCATGGGATGCCCTGACAGATGCCCAGAAGGCTCTGGTAGAGGGAGAGTACGCGGATCCTGATTATTTTGGGAGAGATACCGGAGATGCGTCCGCGGATGATCCGCTGAATGCGGATGATATCGGCGAGAATGAGATTCTGGTCTGCAGCTTCGGCACATCCTTCAACAATAGCCGAGCGCAGGATATCGGAGGTATCGAAAAAGCGGAGCAGGCGGCATATCCGGATTGGTCCGTAAGACGTGCTTTTACCGCGCAGATCATCATCAATCATGTGGAAGCGCGGGACGGGGAGTACATTGACAACATGGACCAGGCTCTTCAGAGAGCGGTTGACAACGGGGTGAAAAATCTGATTATCCAGCCGACCCATCTGATGCACGGCGCCGAGTATGACGAGCTTTCCGAGGCCGTGGAGGGATACAAGGATAAATTTGAATCCGTAAAGATCGCGGAGCCGTTGCTGGGAGAAGTGGGCGATGACGCCACGGTTATTAATGAGGACAAGCAGAAGGTTGCCGAGGATATTACGGCAGAGGCAGTGAAGACCGCCGGATATGACAGCCTGGACGCTGCGGCTTCGGACGGAACCGCGTTTGTATTCATGGGACACGGAACCTCTCATGAGGCAAATGTCACCTACGATCAGATGCAGACGCAGATGGAAAATCTGGGCTACAAGAATGTGTTTATCGGAACGGTAGAGGGAAAGCCTGCAGATACCGAGTGCCAGGCGGTCATTCAGAAGGTAAAGGATGCAGGATACAAAAAGGTAGTTCTCCGTCCGCTGATGGTTGTTGCGGGAGATCACGCCAATAACGACATGGCAGGAGATGACAGCGATTCCTGGAAGAGCCAGTTTACGGACAGCGGAAACTTTGAGAGCGTAGACTGCCAGATCGCAGGAATGGGTGAAATTCCGGATATCCAGCAGATTTATGTGGCGCACACAAAGGCGGCCATGGACAGCTGATTCGGACAGAAATTCCGTATGAAATAAAAAACAGGGGCTGACGCTTTATACCGGGAACAGGTTTCTCAGAAATGCCGTTCCCGGCATGTTAAGCGCCAGCCTCTTTTAGTTAGCTTATGTCTGCCTATCGGTCTTACCCCATCTGTACGACGACATAAGCCTCGCTTTTCCCCGTGACCGGAGGAATGATATTTCCCTCCAGCAGCTTTCCGTTCACGGTTACGGACACGACGCCCTTCTGCACGTGAGAAGGGTTTTCAATCCGGATATGATACCGTACATTGCGGAAGGTGCGGTGTACGGTATATCCGCTTACCGTGTCAGGAATACAGGGATCTATTCTAAGACCCTGCAGGGTCGGCTGGATCCCCAGAATATACTGGCTGATCGCCGTGAAAGTCCAGGCCGCGGTTCCGGTCAGCCAGCTGTTCTTTCCCTCGCCGAATGTCGGCGCGTCTTTTCCTGCGACCATCTGGCAGTAGGCGTAGGGCTCGGTGCGGTGAACCTCGCTGATCTCCTCCAGATAGACCGGGCAGGTTTTCCGGAACACCTCAAAGGCGCGGTTCCCGTGCCCCAGAATGGTCTCCGCACAGGCGATCCAGGGGTTATTGTGACAGAAAATACCGGCGTTTTCCTTATATCCCGGCGGATAGGAGGAAATTTCTCCCAGTTCTACATGGTAGCTGGTGTAGGCAGGTGTGAGCAGGACGATGCCGTACCGGGTGTCAAGCCGCTCTTTCACGCTTTGCAGTGCTTCCTCCGCCTTTCCGTTATCCAGGCCGATTCCGGCCATGACACACATTCCCTGCGGCTCAATGTAGATCTGCCCCTCGTCATTCACATGGCTTCCGACAGGTCTGCTGTACGCGTCATAGGCGCGGACAAACCATCTGCCGTCCCACCCGGCAGTCTGTACCGCCTCGTCCATATCCTTTATGGCCTTTCGGACATCGGAAGCTTCTTCCGGCAGGTGCAGGGCGTCACAGAGCCCGGCGTATTCCTTTCCGTATTTTACAAACATGGCGGCTATGAAAACACTTTCGGCAACCGGCCCCTCGCTGGGACCGAAGGTCTGAAAGCTTTCGCCGGGCTGCGTGGAAAAACAGTTCAGGTTCAGGCAGTCGTTCCAGTCTGCCCTGCCGATCTGCGGCAGACCGTGAGGACCCAGATGGGTTCTGGTGAAGCGTATGCTTCGGCGCAGATGCTCCATCAGCGGAGCCGTCCTGGAAGGATCGCTGTTAAAAGCGCATTTCTCGTCCAGAATGGAGAAATCCCCGGTTTCCCGTATGTAGGCGGCTGTACCGGCAATCAGCCAGAGCGGATCGTCATTAAATCCGCTGCCGATGTCCGCATTTCCCTTTTTGGTAAGCGGCTGATACTGGTGGTATGTGCTTCCGTCCTCAAACTGTGTGCTGGCAATATCCAGGATGCGCTCCCTCGCACGGGAGGGGATCAGGTGGACAAAGCCCAGCAGATCCTGGCAGGAATCCCGGAATCCCATTCCCCGGCCCAGCCCGCTCTCAAAATAGCTGGCACTGCGGCTCATATTAAAGGTGACCATGCACTGATACTGATTCCACACATTCACAAGCCGGTTCAGTTTTTCATCATCCGTTTCGATTGAGTAGGCGGAAAGAAGTCCGTTCCAGTATTCCTTCAGTTCCGACAGGGCGTTCTTCACCTGCAGGTCGGTCTGATATTTTTCCAGGAGCCGCCGCGCAGGAGATTTATTGATGATGCCGGGAGCCTCAAATTTCTGGTCTTCCGGGTTTTCACAATAGCCGAGGACAAAGATGAAGCTTGTCTCCTCGCCGGGAGCCAGATCCGCCTCCAGATGGTGACTGCCTACCGGCGCCCATCCGTGCGCGATGCTGTTGCGGCTCTTGCCGGCGGAAACCGACTCCGGATTGGAAAAGCCGTTGTACAGTCCGATAAAAGCATCCCTGCTGGTATCAAAGCCGACAATCTTTTTGTTTACGGAATAGACGGCGTAATGGTTCCGTCTCTCCCGGTATTCGGTCTTATGGTAAATGGTGCTGCCTTCCACCTCTACCTCTCCGGTGGAAAAGTTTCTCTGAAAATTAGAGCTGTCGTCGGCGGCATTCCAGAGACAGAATTCCACAAAGCTGAAGATATCCAGATGTCTGGGAGAAGTTCCCGTGTTACGGATGACCAGGTAGTTGATCTCACAGGGATCATGAACCGGAACAAAAGCGGTAAGCTCCGCCTCAATTCCGTTTTTTAAACCGGAAATGACCGTATATCCAAGACCGTGCCGGCAGGAATAGGCGTCCAGTTCTGTCTGCGTGGGCTGCCAGCCCGGATTCCAGATGGTGTCTCCGTCTTTGATGTAGTAGTAGCGTCCGCCGTTATCCAGAGGGCAGTTGTTGTAACGGTACCGGGTCAGGCGAAGAAGTTTGGCGTCTTTATAGAAAGAGTAGCCTCCGGCCGTGTTGGAGATCAGGCTGAAAAAGTCCTGCGTTCCCAGATAATTGATCCACGGGAGCGGCGTGCGCGGCGTGGTGATGACATATTCTTTCCTGCTGTCATCAAAATGTCCGAATTGCATGGCGGTACCTCCTGTATACGAATACGTTTTCGCCAAGTTTTTTTACATTATAGGCAGTATTAGAAAAAAAGTAAATTGCCAATCTGTTAAATTCGATATAATTGGATGATTTGCACAAAAAATATGTTAATATCTTGTAAAACCAGGGGAATTGACGCATTAGCGAAAACGATTTAGAATGAGTGTACGAAAACGATTTAGAAACACAAAGCGGCAGGTACCAGCATTATGGTGACAATCAAGGATATCTCCCGGAAATGCGGGGTTTCGCCCGCGACGGTGAGCAAGGCGCTGAACGGATATGGGGACATCGGGGCGGAGACAGCAGAGCGGATTCGCAAGGCAGCCAGGGAAATGCATTATTTCCCGAATGCAGCCGCCCGGCAGCTTAAAACAAACATCTCACACAATATCGGGGTGGTTTTTGAGGATGAGACACAGAGCGGACTGACCCATGAGTATTTTTCCGCAATCCTGAACAGCGCGAAGAACGAGCTGGAGGACAGGGGATATGACCTGACTTTTATCAGCAAAAAGATCAGCGGAAATTCCTTTGTGGAACACTGCAGATACCGGAAATGCGACGGGGTTCTGATCGCTAATGTGGATTTTACTTCCCAGCCGGTGCTGGATCTGATCCATAGCGAATTCCCGGTAGTGACCATTGATTATTCTTTTGACAATCACAGCTGCATCATGTCTGACAATGTGGAGGGCATGTACGCGCTGACCAAATATCTGATCAGCATGGGACACCGGAAGATCGCCTTTATTCATGGAGAAAAAACCTCTGTTACGATAAAACGTCTGAGCGGGTTCTATAAGGCGTGCCGGGAATGCCAGATTGAGATTCCGGATGAATATGTCATGGAAGGAAGATATCACGATACGAAGTCCAGCAGGGAATGCACAGAAAAACTGATGATGCTTCCCGACCGGCCGACAGCCATTATCTATCCGGACGATGTGGCCTACATCGGGGGGAGTGTTCAGCTGGAAAAAATGAATCTTTCCGTGCCGCAGGATGTCAGCGCGGTCGGCTATGACGGAGTCAATCTTTCGCAGATTATCCGGCCCAGGCTGACTACCTACTACCAGGATGCAGAGGCCATCGGGAGGGAGTCCGCCAGAAAACTGGTGGAGACGATTGAAAACAAAAAAGCCGCGGTTGCGGAGGAGATCAAGGTCTCCGGACGCCTCCTGGAAGGGGGAACGGTCCGGCAGATCGGCTGAAGTTGCACAGTAAGCGTCATGCTTTCTGATATAAAAACAGAAACTATTTTGTTAAGGGAGGAAAGGTAAATGAAAAAACGAATGAGATATCTGATGAGTCTGGCTCTTGTCACGGCAATGGTGGTACCCATGGCGGCATGCGGAGGAAGCTCCTCCGGTTCCTCGTCTTCCGGTACATCTGCTTCCGGAAGCTCCGCGGCAGCGTCTTCCAGCGCGGCGTCTTCCGAATCCGCTTCCGAAGCGGCGTCCTCCGCTTCTTCCACAGCGGCGGTTTCTTCCGGTTCTGCGGCAGCGGCAAGTGATGAGGGAAAGGTTCTGAATATAGAGGTATGGAACAATGAGTTCCCGAACCGTCTGGCAGATCATTATCCGGGATTTGAAGCGGCAGATCCGGACGATGCCACCAAAGGCGGAAAGATCGGCGATGTTACGGTTAACTTCATTGTGACGGATAACCAGGATAATAAGTATCAGACGAAGCTGGACGAAGATCTGTCCGCGCAGGCGGATGCTTCCGACGACAGCAAAGTGGATCTGTTCCTGATTGAAGCGGACTACGCCCTGAAATACGTAGATGCTGACGCGGATGTGGCTATGCCGCTGAAGGATCTGGGCATTACCGATGATGACCTTTCCAAGCAGTTCCAGTATACGAAGGACATCGTTACCGATGCAAACGGAGATATCCGCGGATCTTCCTGGCAGGCATGCTCCGCGGGACTGATTTACAACCGCGCGATTGCCAAGGAAGTCCTCGGCTCGGATGATCCGGATACAGTACAGCAGTCCGTTTCTGACTGGGATAAATTTAATGAGACTGCAGCAAAGATGAAAGATGCAGGCTACAAGATTACGGCAACCGCGAACGATACCTATCGCGTGTATTCCAATAATGTATCCGGACCCTGGGTACAGGACGGAAAAGTTGTGGTGGATGAAAACATCAAGAAATGGGCGGATGATTCCAAAGCTCTGGTGGATGCGGGAGAGACAACAACCAATGACCTCTGGAGCGATGAGTGGAGCGCGGGCTTCCAGGCACCTGGAGACGTCTTCTGCTATTTCGGACCGGCATGGCTGATCAACTTCTCCATGGGAAATGCTCCGGATAAAGACGATGACGGCTCTATCGCACATGCAGGCGGATGGGGTCTTGTAAACGGACCGCAGGGTTACTACTGGGGCGGATCCTGGATCTGCGCGGCACAGGGAACCGATAATCCGACGCTTGCCAAGGATATCATCCTGACCATGACGACAGATGATGACGTGATGAAGGACATCGCGGTGAAGGATTCTGACTGCGTCAACAACAAGACTGTCCTGGATGCTCTTGCCACTGATGATTCTTTCGGAAATGCTATCCTTGGAGGACAGAATCCCTACAAGATGCTCTCCGAAGGCGCGGAAAAGGTCGACATGAGCAAGGTTTCTCCTTACGATCAGGGCTGCAATGAAGAGTATATGTCGTCAATGAAAAACTACTTTGACGGAAACGCATCTTATGATGAAGCTCTGGATCAGTTCAAACAGGCGGTTGCCGAGAAGTATCCGGAACTGTCCGAGTAATCGTACCGTTAGTGGCTGTATTCCCGTCCGGTATGCAGCCGCAGAGACAGAAGGAAGCTTGGTAAGAAAGGCTGCCGCGGAATCTGGCGGCAGCCTTTTGCATTCAGAATCTGCAGGATGGACGGGAAGGCTCGCTTTTGCTGCGGATTCTGAAGCAAAGGATGCAGAACAAAAGCCTGCGGCTGACGTCTGAAAGAGCCGGAAGTGTCAGACGGATCGGGCATGGGGAGAAAAGGATGGAAAAAACAAAACAGACGAAAAGCCGTATCACAAGGCATAATAAATACGGTTATATTTTTCTGATTCCGTTTATGGCGGCGTTTGTCGTATTTCAGATGATACCGCTGGTATCTACGGTCTTTAACAGCTTTTTTGAAAATTATAAATCCGGCCTGAAGCAGATCGGACCGAATTTTGTCGGATTTGGCAATTATATCAAGCTGATCAGCTCCGGGGATCTGCTGAAATATTTCGGTAACACCATGATCATGTGGATTCTGGGCTTTATTCCCCAGATCGTCGTTTCCCTGCTGCTGAGCGCGTGGTTTACCGATCCTTCGCTGAGGCTGAAGGGACAGCGGTTCTTCAAGACAGTGATCTATCTGCCGAATCTTATCATGGCATCCGCTTTTGCCATGCTCTTCTTCACCCTGTTCGGTGACAACGGGCCGGTGAATTCCATTCTGGTGCAGGCAGGGATTTTCGCAAAACCATACAGCTTTATGTCACACATCGGAAGTGTCCGCGGTCTGGTGGCTTTTATGAATTTCCTGATGTGGTTCGGAAACACGACGATTCTTCTGATGGCCGGCATGATGGGAATTGATCAGTCACTTTTCGAGGCTGCCGAAGTGGACGGAGCCTCGGCAAATCAGATCTTTTTCCGGATTACGCTTCCGCTTCTTAAACCGATTCTGATCTATGTCATGATCACGTCGCTGATCGGAGGACTGCAGATGTTCGATGTTCCGCAGATTCTGACAAACGGATCCGGCGACCCGATGCGCTCTTCGATGACGCTGATTATGTACCTGAATAAACATCTGTTCAGCAAGAACTACGGCATGGCCGGCGCGCTTTCCGTGATTCTCCTGATCATAACCGGAATTCTGAGCATGGTTGTGTTCCGCTTTACAGCGGCGGATGAAGTGGGCGGAAGGAGGAAGAATAAATGAACGGAGCAAAAACAAAGGCGGGAAACGGCACTGCCGCTGCCAGAAGGACGGTGGCCTATATTGTTTTGATTCTTATTTCATTCCTCTGTCTGGTATGGTTTTATGTGCTGTTTATCAATACGACCAGATCCAACGGACAGCTGAAAGCCGGGTTTCAGGCATATCCGAGCGCGTATCTTGTGAAAAACCTCCACAATCTTTTCCACGGGGCAACACCTGTGGTGCGGGGTATGCTGAATTCCCTGGTGATTGCCTGCAGCAACGCGCTGCTGTGCGTCTATTTTTCCACGATGACGGCGTATGCCATCCATGCGTATGAATTTAAGGGGAAAAAAGCGATTTTCACCTTTATTCTGGCTATCATGATGATCCCGACGCAGGTAACGGCTCTTGGTTTTATCCAGCTGATGGGGAAGATGCACCTGACCAATACGTTTCTTCCTCTGATTCTTCCGGGCATCGCCTCGCCGATTACGTTCTTCTATATGAAACAGTACATGGCCAGCAATCTTCCCGGCTCGCTCCTGGAGGCGGCAAGAATAGACGGAGCCGGGGAATTTAAGATATTCAACACGATCGTCCTTCCGCTGATGAAGCCGGCAGTCGCCGTGCAGGCCATTTTTGCCTTTGTCGCAAGCTGGAATAATTACTTTACTCCGGCTCTGATCCTGAGCGACAAGATGAAGAAAACCCTTCCGATCCTGATTGCGGAGCTTCGGAACGCCGACTGGAAAACCTTTGATATGGGACAGGTCTATGCCATGATTGCCTTTGCGATCTTCCCTGTGATTATTGTTTACCTGCTCCTCTCCCGGTACATCGTGGGAGGCGTCACGGCAGGCGGTGTGAAAGAGTAGTTGTTCATTTGCCTGCCTGTAAGTGCTGAAGAGACTTGTTGTTACAGAAGAGGCTGCCGCTGTACAGGGCAGGGGGATCACCCCGCATGTGCAGCGGCGGCCTCTTCCTGTCTGCACGCCCATGCCGGAACAGCAGGAAGCGGATACGCAGGAATACAGGAAGCCGGCATTCCTGCGGGATTTTTCCATGCCGGAACAGCGGTTGCCGCAATTACGCCGCTATGCTATAATTTTCCGGTTAAAGATTAAAGGAGCCGGAGACAATGAATTACATCGTTTTTGACCTGGAATGGAACCAGTGTCCGTATGGAAAAAACCGGGAAGTCCGGGAGCTGCCATTTGAAATCATTGAAATCGGCGCTGTCAAGCTGGATGCAGACAGGAATTACGTGGATTCCTACGAGAGGATTGTCCGCCCGTCTGTTTACAAGACGCTGAATTACCGGACAAGGGAAATTGTTCATATGGATGCAGGAACACTGAAAAAAGGGATGTGGTTTCCGGATGCCGTCCGGGAATTCCTGTCCTGGGCGGGGCACGATTCGGTATTCTGCACCTGGGGCACGGTGGATCTGACAGAGCTGCAGCGGAATATGAATTATTATCATCTGCTTCATCTGTTAAAAGGACCGCTGCATTATTACGATGTGCAGAAGCTTTTTGCCATTCAGCATGAGACAATGGAGAAGAGACGGTCGCTGGAGTCCGCGGTGGATTTTCTTCAGATTAAAAAGGAGAGGGACTTTCATCGGGCGGACGCGGATGCCTGGTACACGGCAAAGCTGTTTCAGACGGTGGACATGGATGTTGTCATGGCCTATGACTCAATTGACGCCTACCAGAACCCCAAGACAAAGACCGAGGAAATACACACGGTATACAATGGTTATTCCAAGTATATTTCCAGAGAGTTTGCAGATAAGGAAGCTGCCATGCGGGATCCGGAGGTAGTGGCGACCCACTGCTGCCGGTGCGGGAAAAAAGCCAGAAAGAAAATCCGGTGGTTTTCGGTGAATGCCCGCAATTACTACTGCGTGGCTCTCTGCCCGGAGCATGGGCTGCTGAAGGGAAAGATCCGGATGAAGCATACGGATGGCGGCCACGTCTACGTAGTAAAAACCATCAAGATCAGCAGCGAACCGGAGGCCGCCGCCATCCGTGAAAAGCGCAACGGACTGCGGGAAAAAAGGCACAGGAAGCGGCAGGAGGACTTGACAAGAAAAGAAGCGTCTCTTTATAATCCAGTATAGCCTGAAAAGATACTGGCCACAGGCACTTTTTCAGGTGCCCGTGGCCAGTTATCCTTCATATGGAGACAGAAGCTTCGCCTGACAGCGGGGCTGTGCAGACATGGTACGGCAGAAACAGACGCACAATCAATGAGAGGAGCGGTACAGACTCATGTATCAGAAAGTAGATACCAACCTGAATTTTGTGGATCGGGAAGCAAAAACCGAGAAATTCTGGGAAGAAAACCATATCTTTGAAAAAAGCGTAGAGGAGAGGGAAGGGTGTCCTACCTATATGTTCTATGACGGACCGCCGACGGCAAACGGCAAGCCGCACATCGGACACGTGCTCACCCGTGTCATCAAGGATATGATTCCGCGCTACCGCACCATGAAGGGATATCAGGTGCCCAGAAAGGCCGGATGGGACACACACGGACTTCCGGTAGAGCTGGAAGTGGAAAAAGAAATCGGCATCGAGGGCAAGGATCAGATCGAGGAATACGGGATTGAGCCTTTCATCAAAAAATGCAAGGAATCGGTCTGGAAATATAAGGGGATGTGGGAACAGTTCTCCGGCAAGGTCGGATTCTGGGCCGACATGGATCACCCTTATGTTACCTATTATGATGACTATATTGAATCCGAGTGGTGGGCTCTGAAGGAGATCTGGAAAAAAGGTCTGCTGTATAAGGGCTTTAAGGTTGTGCCCTACTGTCCGTCCTGCGGTACACCGCTTTCTTCCCACGAAGTCGCGCAAGGCTATAAGACGATTAAGGACAGGACAGCGATTGTCCGCTTTAAAGTGAAGGATGAGGATGCCTGGTTTCTGGCCTGGACGACTACGCCCTGGACGCTGCTCTCCAATATCGCGCTCTGCGTAAATCCGGAGGATACGTACGCAAAGGTAAAATGCGTGGACGGCTATACTTATTATCTGGCAGAGGCGCTGCTGGACAAGGTGCTGGGGCCTCTGGCAAAAGAGGGAGAAAAGGCATATGAGATCCTGGAGACCTTCAAGGGAAAGGATCTGGAATATAAGGAATACGAGCCGCTGTACCAGTGCGCTGCGGATGCCGCGGCAAAACAGCATAAGAAGGCGTTCTTTGTCTACTGTGACGACTATGTAACCATGACAGACGGTACCGGGATTGTCCATATCGCCCCCGCCTTCGGTGAGGACGATGCAAGGGTTGGCCGGAAATATGACGCTCCCTTTGTCCAGATGGTGGACGATCACGGACGGGAGAGGCCGGAGACCGGAAAATTCGCCGGCATGCGCTGCAAGCCCACAAAGCATGAGATGGACGAGGGAGCCGTCAGTGCGGATCCGGAGGTGCTGAAGGATCTGGACGAGAGAGGCATCTTATTTTCCGCTCCAAAGGTGGAGCATGATTATCCGCACTGCTGGAGATGCGATACCCCGCTGATCTATTACGCGAGGGAATCCTGGTTTATCAAGATGACAGCGGTCAAGGACGATCTGGTCAGAAATAACAAAGAGATCAACTGGATTCCCCCGACCATCGGGGAAGGCCGTTTCGGAAACTGGCTGGAAAATATCCAGGACTGGGGAATTTCCAGAAACCGCTACTGGGGCACACCGCTTCCGGTCTGGATCTGCCCGGACTGCGGAAAGCAGATCTGCGTCGGTTCCAGAAGGGAACTTGCGGAGCTGACCGGAAATCCGGATGCAGAGCACACCGAACTGCACAGGCCGTATGTGGATCAGTTTACCATCAAATGTCCGGACTGCGGAGGGGAAATGCACAGGGTTCCGGAGGTCATTGACTGCTGGTTTGATTCCGGCGCCATGCCTTATGCACAGCTGCATTACCCATTTGAAAATAAAGAGCTGTTCGAGAAGGAATTTCCCGCCCAGTTTATCTCCGAGGCAGTCGACCAGACCCGCGGGTGGTTCTACTCTCTGCACGCGGAGGCGACGCTGCTGTTCAATAAGCCGGCGTACAAGAATGTCATCGTACTGGGGCTGGTACTGGACAAGGATGGAAACAAGATGTCCAAATCCAAGGGAAATGCCGTGGAGCCGATGAGCGCCCTGCAGAAGTTCGGCGCCGATGCGATCCGGTGGTACTTCTATATCAACAGCGCGCCCTGGCTTCCCAATAAGTTCCACGACAAGGCGGTTACGGAATACTCCAGAAGATTTATGGGAACCCTCTGGAACACCTATGCCTTCTATGTTCTGTATGCCAATATTGATCATTTTGACCCGACAAACTACACCCTGGATTACGCCGGCCTTCCGGTAATGGACCGGTGGATTCTGAGCCGTCTGGAGTCGGCGGTAAAGAGCACGGATGAAAACCTGGATCAGTACCGCATTCCGGAGGCGGCAAGGGCGCTGGAAGGCTTTGTCGATGATATGAGCAACTGGTATGTACGCCGTTCCAGGGAGAGATTCTGGGCTAAGGGAATGGAGCAGGACAAGATCAACGCGTATCTGACCCTGTATACCTGCCTGAAAAATATCTGTCTGGCGGCAGCGCCCATGATTCCGTTTATGACGGAGGATATTTATCAGAACATCGTGCGGAGTGTGGAGAAAAACGCGCCGGAAAGCATCCATCTCTGCGATTACCCGAAGGTAAACGCGGCATGGATTGATCCGGAGCTGGAAGAAAACATGAACGATGTTATGAAGGTCGTCGTTCTCGGACGCGCGGCCCGGAACGCATCCTCCATTAAAAACCGTCAGCCGCTGGCGGATATGTATATCAAGGCAGACTTCCGCCTTCCGGACTTCTATATGCAGATTGTCCGGGATGAGCTGAATGTGAAAAAAGTGGAGTTCTCGGATGACCTGAAGGTAGAATATTCCGTCAAACCGCAGCTGAAGACGGTCGGACCGAAATTCGGCAAACTTGTCGGCGGTATCCGCAAGGCACTGGCGGATCTGGACGGCGCGGAAGCCGTGGCGGAGCTGAACGCGAACGGTATCCTGAAGCTGAGCGTAGAGGGGCAGGAGATCGAGCTTGCCAGGGAAGATCTGTTGATTGATATCGCGCAGGTGGAAGGCTTTGTCACACAGGCGGATCAGGGCGTTACGATCATGATGGATACGAAACTGACGCCGGAGCTGCTGGAAGAGGGCTTTGTGGCGGAGTTGATCAGCAAGATCCAGACCATGCGGAAGGAAGCCGGATTTGAGGTCATGGACCGCATTCTGGTTTATGCGGAAGGAAACGCAAAACTTCAGAAAATTCTGGAGGGCAACCGGGATAAGATTTCCGGAGTCGTACTGGCAGACAAAATTGTGTGCGGAGAAATGGCCGGGTATTCCAAGGAATGGAATATTAACGGGGAGAAGATAACGCTCGGCGTAGAGAAACAGTAAATTTTATGCCCCGCGTGCGGGGTCTGGACAGTGCGGCCGGCCTGTGCCGGTTACAGACGCAGCGGTACAGAAAATCAGGCACTGGGGAGGAAAACACCCCGGAAAGGACAGGAACAAATGCTGAATCCGGAATTCAAAAAGGAAAACTTCAAGAAAGAATTAAAAGATGCCGTCAGGCTGCTGTTCCGGACCACACTGGAAGATGCGTCGGCCCACCAGATTTATCAGGCGGTGTGTTATGTGGTAAAGGATGTCATCATTGATGACTGGATGAAAACCCAGCAGGTGATGAAGGAGCAGAAGCCGAAAATTGTATATTATATGTCGATGGAGTTTCTGACGGGACGCTATCTCGGAAATAACCTGCTTGCCCTTACCGCATACGATGAAGTAAAAAAGGCGCTGGACGAGCTGGGAATTGATCTGAACGCGGTGGAGGATGAAGAGAGAGATCCGGCTCTTGGCAACGGAGGCCTCGGCAGGCTGGCCGCCTGTTTTCTGGATTCCCTGTCCACTCTCGGATATGCGGCCTATGGCTGCGGAATCCGCTATCACTATGGCATGTTTGCCCAGAAAATCAAGGACGGCTATCAGGTGGAGACGCCGGATAACTGGCTGAAGGACGGCGCCTACCCCTTCGAGCTGAAACGCCCGGAATACGCAAAGGAGATCCGGTTCGGGGGATATGTAGAGGCGGATTACGATGAGAAGACGGGACGGACCTTCTTCCATCAAAAGGGGTATCAGTCGGTGCTTGCGGTTCCCTACGACCTTCCGGTTGTCGGCTACAACAACCATGTGGTGAACACTCTGCGAATCTGGGACGCGGAGGCGATCAATGATTTTTCCCTGGATTCCTTTGACAAGGGCGATTACAGGAAGGCGGTCGAGCAGGAAAACCTGGCGCGTACCATTACGGAAGTCCTCTATCCGAATGACAACCACATGGCAGGAAAGGAGCTGCGCCTGAAACAGCAGTATTTCTTCGTTTCCGCCACCATTCAGACCGCCATTAAAAAGTTTGAAAAATACGGCCTGGATATACATCAGCTTCCGGAAAAGGTCTGCTTCCATATGAACGACACCCATCCTACGCTGGCAGTACCGGAGCTTATGCGCATTCTTCTGGACGAGAAAAAACTGGAATGGGATGAAGCGTGGGCGATTACCACAAAATGCTGTGCCTATACCAATCATACCATCATGGCGGAGGCGCTGGAAAAATGGCCGATTGAGCTGTTCAGCCGCCTGCTTCCCAGGATTTATCAGATCGTAGAGGAAATCAACCGGCGGTTCTGCGAGAGAGTTCGCCGGCAGTACCCGAATCAGGAAAATAAAATTGCCAGCATGGCGATCATCTATGACGGGAGAGTCCGCATGGCAAATCTGGCGATTGTCGGAGGTTTTTCTGTCAACGGTGTTGCGCAGCTTCATACGGAGATTCTGGAGAAACGGGAGCTGCATGATTTCTATGAGATGATGCCGGAAAAATTCAGCAACAAGACAAACGGCATTACGCAGCGAAGATTCCTGCTGCACGGCAACCCGCTTCTGGCAAACTGGGTTACCGACCATGTGGGGAATGACTGGATCACCGACCTGCCCCGGATCAGCGGCCTGAAGGTTTACGCGGATGATGAAAAGGCGCAGGCGGAGTTCATGAATATTAAATATCAGAACAAGGTTCGCCTGGCAAAATATATTCAGGAGCATAACGGCATAGAGGTAGATCCCCGGTCAATCTTTGATGTGCAGGTCAAGCGGCTGCATGAATATAAGCGTCAGCTGCTGAATATTCTTCACGTCATGTATCTTTACAATAAAATCAAAGAGCATCCGGAAATGCCGTTTTATCCCAGAACCTTTATTTTCGGGGCGAAGGCCAGCGCCGGCTACGAGCGGGCAAAGATGATCATCAAACTGATTAACAGCGTTGCGGATGTCATCAATCATGACGCCTCCATCAAGAATAAGATCAAGGTTGTCTTTATTGAGGATTACCGCGTGAGCAACGCCGAGCTGATCTTCTCTGCGGCGGACGTGTCCGAGCAGATTTCCACGGCCAGCAAGGAGGCTTCCGGCACCAGCAACATGAAATTCATGCTGAACGGCGCCCTTACTCTGGGAACCATGGATGGGGCAAATGTGGAGATTGTGCAGGAAGTCGGAGAAGAAAATGCGTTTATCTTCGGCCTCTCCGCAGAAGAAGTTATCCGGTACGAGCGGGACGGCGGGTACGACCCCATGCAGTACTTTAATAACGATCCGGATATCCGCCAGGTGCTGATGCAGCTGATTAACGGCATGTACTCCAACGGAGACATGAACCTGTTCCGGGATATCTATAATTCGCTTCTGTATCCGCAGAATGGCAGCAGGGCGGATGTGTATTTCATCCTGGCCGATTTCAAGTCCTACGCGGCAGCCCAGGAGCGCGTCGAGGCGAAATACCGTAATGAGGAGGCCTGGGCAAAAAGCGCTATGCTGAACACGGCGTGCAGCGGAAAGTTCAGCTCAGACCGTACGATTCAGCAGTATGTGGATGATATCTGGAAGTGCGACAGAATCGTTGTGAAATAATTCTGTAAGGGATATAATAAGGGGAGTATAAAACAAGGGAGGAAATACCTTGGATAAAGCAGAGTATCACCGGATTCTGGATGAGCTGACGGAATTCGTGCAGAAAAAGGATTACCGGCATGCGATGGAGCTTGTTGACCAGGTGGACTGGCGCAGGGTCAAGAGCATCCGGACGTTAAACATGGTTGCCGATGTCCTGGACAAAAACCAGGAGTACGACAGAGAGCTTGATGTTCTTAAAATCGCGTACAGCCGTTCTTCCATCGGCAGAAACATTCTGTACCGTCTTACGGAGGTCAGCCTGAAATTAAACGATCTGAATGGGGCGGAGCGTTATTTTCAGGAATTCTCAAAGGTCGCGCAGAATGATAATTCCCGTTGCATTCTTCAGTACAAGCTGTACAGGGCGAAGAATGCCCCGCTGGACGCGCAGATTGCCGTCCTGGAGGAGTACAGAGAGCGGGAATACACCGAACGCTGGGCGTTCGAGCTGGCAAAGCTATACGCGAGAGCAGGGGAGACACAGAAATGCGTAGATGCCTGTGACGACCTGATTCTGTGGTTTAGTGAGGGCACGTATGTCCGCAAGGCCATGGAGCTGAAGATGGAATATGAGCCGCTGACCACATCCCAGAAGGCAATCTATGACAGACTGCGCGTTCAGGCTCTGCATCCGGAGACCGGAGAAGAAGATGGCGCCGGAGATGAATCGGAACCGGAAAAGGTTGCCTATACGCAGCCGGAGATTTATTCCGTAGAAAAAGAAGCTTCCCGGGATGCCACGAAGGCCATGCATGTAGAACAGGCTCCGGTAATGGCGGAGCCGTCCGAAGAAGGGAACACTTCCGGGACTGCTTCCGCAGAAGAAGAGCCGGAGGAAATTCCGGAGAGCGGGACAGAAGAGGAGCCGGATGAAGCCGATACAGGGGTTTCCGATCCGGATTCCGGTTATTCTGAGGAAGCCGTTTACCAGGAAGATGACAGAGAAAGAGACGGGCTTACTGCCGGAGAACGTTTCCGCAACGGTGCGGGTGACTTCAAGAACCGCCTGGTTCACGGTCTCAGGGATGTTTTCGGCGGCTTTACCGAGGAGCCGGATGATATCACGGAGCCTGTGAAAAATACAGAGCCGGAGGCCGGTGAGGAGACCGCGCCGCTGCATGTCATTAAGGATCTGGAGCCGGAACATCAGACCACGGATATCGATATTGACAGCTACCCCAGCGAGATGAAAACCTCTTATCCGGGAGACACGGAGACCGATCTGGAAGCTGCTATAGAGAGAAGCACAGAAGCCGCTATGCGGATGAGTGCGCAAAGTCCGGGACAGACACAGAAGGCAGAGGAATCCACTGCAGCAGCAGTCAGCCCGAAGGCGGAGCCGCCGGCAACAAGGGAAACCGGCTTGAAAGCGGAGCCGCAGGAAGCGCCGGAAAGCAACTTAAATGCAGAGCCGCAGAAAACAGAAGAAAAGGCAGAAGAAAAGCCGTCCGGCGCGGACGAAGAAAAAAATTGGGACCGCTTTGGCTCTACCGGACCTGTCATTCTTGAGGAGCAAAAGGTAAAAACTGCTTCTTCCGCAGCGGTGCCTTCCGTTGATAAGGACAAGGCAGAAAATGCAGCAGTGGCGGCGGCTCCGGAAAAAGGCGAAAGCGCAGATGCTGCATCCGCACCGGCTCCCTCTGCAGAAGCGGAGAAAGAGGACGGCGGCAGCGCTCCGGCCGGTCAGAAACAGCAGACTGCTCCCCTGACGCCGGAGGAGCAGTTGACAAGAGCCATTCAGAACACCGTCTTTGACCATGTTCCGGCTTCCGAAACGCCGAAAAGAACGCCGCACTACATTGAGGGACTGGAGATCCCGGATCCGGAACCGACGCCGGAAGAGAGAAGATCCAGAACGATCACGTTGAGCGAGGTCGGAGAGAACACCGTGCCGATCTCCCTGGATCAGATTCTGAGCGAGGAGACGCCGGAGGAGAGAAGAATCCGAATTCTGAATAAGGCAAAGCCGACCCGCATGAGCGAGGAGCAGAGGAAGGTATTTACTTATTTTGCGAGACTTCCGGGCATGGACGCACAGATTCTGGAGGCGCTGAACGGCGTGTACACACATGCGGGAGAGAGAACCTCTCTGCACGGAAACATTGCCGTTATGGGTGCCGCAGGCAGCGGAAAGTCCAGACTCTCCCGCGGGCTGGTGCTCACCATGTGTCAGGATATGGGTCTGGAGGCGGCAAAGGTAGCCAGAATCTCCGGCGCGGATATGAACCATAAAGATCCGGTGGCCGTTGTCAGTAAAATGTCCGGCGGTTTTCTGATTATCGAGGACGTCAGTCTGATGACATCGGATACGCTGTCCAAGCTGAACCAGGCGATGGAATTCCGGACAGACTGCATGATTCTGATCATTGAAGATGAGAAAACCAACATGCGGGCTTTCCTGAAAAAGCATCCGTCCTTCGCGGCAAAGTTTGAGAAGGTCATTAACATTCCGGTGTTTACCAATGACGAGCTTGTGACCTTTGCGAGAACCTATGCCGCGGAGAATGACTGCCGTATGGACGACATGGGTATTCTGGCTTTGTACACGCTGATTGGGAACAACCAGAAGGAAAACGAGCCTATGACGGTGGCAAAGGTCAAGGAAATTATGGACGACGCCATTCATCACGCCACCAGAGGGAAAAAACGTACGAAACGTTCTTCCGGAAAGGATAAAATTCTCATCCTTCACGAAAAGGATTTTGAGCAGTGAAAAGGGAACCATGGCTGGGAACACCGGCCGCAACGACAGAAGTTCTGAAAAAATACGGATTTCATTTTCAGAAAAGATATGGGCAGAATTTCCTGATTGATCCCCGCGTGCTGCGGAAAATTACCGCAGCCGCGGACATTGGTCCGGAGGACTGTGTGCTGGAGATTGGGCCGGGGATTGGAACCCTGACCCAATATCTTGCTTTTCAGGCAAAAAAAGTGTTCGCGGTGGAAATCGACGACGCGCTGATCCCTGTTCTTCAGGAGACACTGAAGGACTGGGACAATGTGACGATTATACATAATGATATCTTGAAGGTGGATCTGCATGCGCTCGTCCGGGAACAGAACGAAGGAAGCTCCATTAAGGTGGTGGCTAACCTGCCTTACTATATTACGACACCGATCCTTATGGGACTGATGGAGAAGAAAGTGCCGTTTACATCCATTACCGTTATGGTACAGAAGGAAGTGGCGGAGCGGATGCAGGCGGAGCCGGGGACAAAGGATTACGGTGCTCTTTCTGTAGCGGTGCAGTATTATACCGTTCCGCACCTGGCCGCCACAGTTCCGCCAAACTGCTTTATCCCGCGCCCGAACGTGGGCAGTGCGGTTATCCGTCTGGAGAAGCGGACAGCGCGTCCGATGGATGTAACGGATGAGCAGCTGTTTTTCCGGATTGTCCGGGCTTCTTTTGAACAGAGGAGAAAAACGCTGCTGAACAGTCTGAAAAACGCCCGTGATCTTTCCTTTACCAAAGAGCAGATACAGAAGGCGATCGCTGCTTGCGGTTTTCCGGAGAATGTAAGAGGAGAAGCACTGGACATCCATCAGTTTGCCGCGCTTACAAAAGCATTCTGCAGCTGCCAGGAGGGCGGTCATTCTGTGGTTGGGGAACCAGAAGTTTAAGTTCAGGAAAAGAGGAGAGATCATGATTCGTAGTAACAGAAGAAAGATCGGGGCTGCGCTGGTTCTTTGCATGGGGCTTGCGGCAGGAACCATGGCGTTTCCGCTTTCCGTCCGCGCCGATGCGGTCGGAAACGCCGGCGCGTCCGTTACAGAAGGTTCGACCTGTATTTCGCTGGGAGCAGACCTTACCGATGACCAGAAAGCCACGGTTCTGGGGCTTCTCGGACTGACAGAAGAAGATCTTGCAAAGGATACGGTTGTTACGGTTACCAACGAGGAGGAACACAAGTATCTGGATTCTTATCTGGACGCCAGTGTGATCGGCGACGCATCCTATTCCAGCTCTCGTGTAACCGCTAAAGGAGACGGGTACGGAATACAGGTAACAACGCAGAATATTACCTACTGTACTTCCGAGATGTATCAGAACGCGCTGACCACAGCCGGCGTGCAGAATGCGGAGGTCGCCGTGGCGGCACCGTTTGATGTGACAGGAACAGCCGCACTGGTCGGGATGACAGAGGCTTATTCCAAGATGACAGGCGAGGCTTTGAAAGCAGAAAATGTGAATACTGCCGCGGATGAGCTTGTGACAACAGGTAAAATTGCGGAGGAGATCAAGGATCCCTTAAAAGCCTCCGAGCTGATTGCCGCCGTGAAGGGCGCCGTGGCGGACAGAAACGCTGCGGAAAGTGCGGATTCTTCGGGAAATTCCGATCAGACAGGAAATGCCTCTTCCGGCAGTGAGAACCTTTCCGACGACACATTAAACCAGATGATTGATGAGGCCTGCCAGAAGCTCGGCATTACGCTCACCGATGAAGGGAAAGGAGAAATCCGGGATCTCATGAGGAAGTTCGCAGACCTGAATCTGAATACAGATGAGCTGAAAAGCCAGGCATCCGCCCTCTATGATAAGCTGGCATCCCACGGAATTAACATCGGTCTGAACAAAACGGATTCCATGACTATTTTTGACAGGCTGCTGGATTTCATCAAACAGTTTCAGAGCTGGCTGAAGGGGCTGTCATAAAAAAAACAGACACATAAAATACGGGACAAAGCACAGATGATACACGCATCCGCTTTGTCTCTTTTACTATCTCTGTGGGACGCCGGAAAAGTATCTGTTACAAGATTATGAAATCCAGGCCACGGTATTTCCGGATTGCCGCCTCGATGCGCTTCAAAAGACGGTAAAGCCACTAAAAGTCACCAAACGCCCTAAATGTTAAAAGCAAAAAAACAGTTGACATGTATGCCCTGTGGGGTTATACTGGGCATATAAATTAAGAATAGTTCTTAATATTATTTTTAGAATTTATCAGAGGTATTACAGATGGCAGAATTAAAACACAGCCGCCAGAGAGATTACATTCGTGAGAACCTCCGGCACCGTACTGACCATCCGACCGCAGATATGATTTATGAGGATATCCGGAAAGGATATCCCCGCATAAGCCTTGGTACAGTTTATCGGAATTTGACACTGCTGGCGGATCTGGGAGAGATACGGAAGCTGACCGGACTCTCCGGACCGGAGCATTTTGACGGACAGGTCGCTCCTCATAATCATTTTATCTGCAGAAAGTGCGGGAAGATTATAGATCTGGAAGATTTTGACAGTTCGAACCTGATCCGGGACGCGGAAAAAAAGGCAGACGTTTCTGTGGATTCCTGCAATGTATATTTTTATGGTTACTGCAGAGAATGCAGGGACGCAGAGGCATTGTCAGAGTAATTTCCGCATTTTCAGCCCGTCAGAATCTGGCAGAAAGCGTAAAAACGTCGGCCGATGCCGGGAAAATAATTTGCATATTAGCTGTCTCAACGGAAAAATGTTTTGCGGATTCCGTATTTCAGGACAGATAATATAAAAACTAAAATAGAATATAAAAATGTATGAAAGGTGGTATGTACAATGAAAAAATGGAGATGTTTGGTTTGCGGTGCTGTTGTTGAGGGCGAGAATCCGCCGGAGAAATGTCCGACCTGCGGAGCTCCTGCAGAGAAATTTGTAGAGGTTACCGACGATTTGTCCTGGGCATCCGAGCATGTGGTAGGAATTGCCTCCGACGTACCGGAAGATATTAAGGAAGATCTGCGCGCAAACTTTACAGGTGAGTGCTCTGAGGTTGGCATGTATCTTGCTATGTCCCGTGTAGCTTTCCGCGAAGGCTATCCGGAGGTTGGCCTTTATTATGAGAAAGCCGCTCATGAAGAGGCAGAGCACGCGGCAAAATTTGCAGAGCTTCTGGGCGAGGTTATTACCGACAGCACTAAGAAGAATCTGCAGATGCGTGTTGAAGCTGAAAATGGCGCAACTGCAGGAAAAACGGATCTGGCTAAGCGCGCAAAGGCGGCAAATCTGGACGCCATCCATGACACCGTCCACGAAATGGCTCGTGATGAGGCTCGCCACGGCAAAGCATTCGAGGGACTTCTGAAGAGATATTTTGAGTAATCTCGTGATACAGTCGCAAAAAGCATGATTCTGATATGGCTTTTGGCGCTGTAACCGGTCAAAAAACAGAATAGGCCGTCGCTTTATGGCATCATCCGTATCCGAAGAGGTACTGGCTTTTGGCATAAGGCGGCGGCCTTTTTCTATGCTTGTTCTCTGACGTATTTGGCTGGCGTTTTTCATGCGGAGTTTTCATGCGGTAGAGGAGAGGCGCAGAGGTTCCCAAAAATACACATATCTGGTATACTTGGCAGGTGCCTGTTCCAGTATGAATTTTTATACGGAGAAACCGTAATCTGTTCTGCGGCTGGCTGAAAAAGATGATTGGGGAGAAGGATTGTTTTGAGTTATATTATCACACTTATCGAAGCTGTCTATCGTTTTTTGTGGGGAAATCTGCTTACCATTCCGCTTCCGGGCGGCAGTGAACTGGGACTCCCGCTTCTGGTTCTTATTCTGATTCCGACCGGTGTTTTTTTTACGGTAAGAACCCGTGTTCTTCCTGTCAGGATGTGCCGGGAAATACTGAAGGTTTCCCTTGACCCGAAAAAAGAAGAAAAAGGGGCTATTTCCGGTCTGCAGTCCCTGATTGTCTCTACCGCGACCCGTGTGGGAATGGGAAATCTGGCCGGTGTGGTTGCGGCGATTTCTGCCGGAGGGGCAGGGGCGGTGTTCTGGATGTGGGTGACTGCCATTATCGGACAGTCCACCGCATTTGCGGAAGGGGTTCTGGCTCAGCAGCATAAACAAAAGGATCCGCTGTACGGCGGATATCGCGGAGGCCCTGCCTATTATATCCATGATTTTATGGAACAGCATGTCTATCGGAAGAAACGGAGATGCAGCATTATCGCTGTTCTATTTGCCATTTCCGGTCTGATCTGCTGGTGCGGTATCAGCCAGGTAATCAGCAATTCCGTGTCGTCCGCTTTTCACCGGGCCTTTCAGATCCCGCCGCTGTACACAACGATTGCCCTGGTCGTGATTGCGGCAGTCATTGTGCTGCGGAAAAACGCCACCGTTCGTGTTCTGGATATCATGGTGCCGATTATGGCAGGCATGTATTTTGTGATTACGGTTGTTCTTGTCCTGATGAATATTCGGGCATTGCCTTCTGTGTTTGCCCGTATTTTTTCAGAAGCCCTCGGATTTCGGCAGATGGCGGCCGGCGGGTTTGGGGCAGTCATGATGAATGGTATTAAGAGAGGTCTGTTTTCCAATGAAGCGGGAAGCGGATCCGCCCCCTGCGCGGCTGCCGCGGCTGCTTCGGATCATCCGGTAAAAATCGGTCTGACACAGGCATTCGGTGTTTTTATTGATACGATTGTCATATGCAGCTGCACGGCTTTTATTATCCTGATCACGCCCTCATCAGAGACGGCAGGAACCGAGGGCATGGATCTCCTGCAGGCGGCCATGCATTACCATATGGGAGAATTCGGCGTGGTTTTTGTGGCTGTAGTCCTCTGGCTGTTCAGCTTCTCTACCTTCCTGGGTATTTTGTTTTATGCAAGGCCAAACGTGGCTTATCTGTTCGGCGACCGCTGGCTGCCGCAGTATCTGTACAAGATTCTGGCCCTTATCATGCTTTTTATCGGTGGTCTTGCCGCTTATACGACAGTCTGGGATCTGGGAGATGTGGGAATCGGCCTGATGACCATATTTAATGTAATTGCTCTCTGGCCGATGTCCGGAGATGTAATCCGGGCGCTGAAGGATTATGAATCAGCTCTCGGAAAAAAGAAAGGCGCGAAAATTGCAGAAAAGAAGGATTCCTGAAAAAGTTTCTGCAGATTTCCGATGGAATCGAGCGTCTCGGTGGATGCAAAGCACAAAAAGAGCGGGCTGCCCGCTCTTTTTTTTGTGCCGTACAGACATGGAAAAGAGCGGGAGGGATTCTTATAGTGTAGTTATAAGTTCAGAGGGTCTGCCCTGTAAAAGGCAGCAGGTAAAACACCGGGCAGGCCGGGAAAAAAGAAAACGGAGGTGTGTTTTATGTTAACAGCAAGAGAGAATATGATAGAAACCATTGAGGGTGGCAAACCGGACAGGATTGTAAACCAGTACGAAGGGATTGCTCTTCTGTTTCATCCGTTTTTGTTCCGGTCTCCCCTTGTCCCGAAGGGAACCGAGGTAAAGGATGCCATCCCCAATGCATGGGGTGTTTATAATGCTTTCCCGGCGAATACTCCCGGCGGATTCCCGGTGCAGGATGAAGAACACGTTCTGGTAAAGGATATTGATCACTGGCAGGATTATGTAAAAGTGCCGGATACCAACTTTACGGATGAAGAGTGGGGCAAGTGCAAGGAGATGTATGACGCAGTAGGCGACAAGGCGATGAAGGCAACCTTTGTAGCTCCCGGTCTTTTCGAGCAGTGCCACCATATGTGCAAGATTGATGATACGCTGATGGCTATGTACGAGTCTCCGGACGAGCTGCACGACATGATTAAAATGCTGACGGAGTTTGAGCTTCGTCTTGCAGAAGGTATCTGCGATCATCTGCATCCGGAAGCAATCTTCCATCATGACGACTGGGGCAGCCAGAAGAGCACATTCATGAGCCCGGCCATGTTCGAGGAATTCTTTGTAGAGCCCTATAAGCAGATTTACGGATATTACCATGATCACGGAGTAAAATACGTATTCCATCATTCCGACAGCTATGCCGCGACGCTGGTTCCGGATATGATTGAGATGGGCATCAATGTGTGGCAGGGATGCTTCTCCACGAATGATATTCCGAAGCTGTTAAAGGAAACCCAGGGAAAGATTACTTTTATGGGTGGAATCGAGAATCATCTGGTGGATTTCGACGGATGGACAGAGGAAAACAATGAGGCTGTTATCCGCAAAACGCTGGAAGAGGATGGGTCGAAGTATTTCATCCCCTGCATCGCTCAGGGCGGACCGGGTTCCGTATATCCGGGTGTGTATAAGAGCATGTCTGATATTATTGATAAAATCAATACAGAGAAATACGGATTCACGCAGGAACAGCTGGAAGCAGCCAGAGAGCCTATCCAGATCATGTTCTGATTGAAACAGAAAAAACTTTCCGGTGTCCGTCGTGTTTCTCGGATGGCTGACTGGTCTAGAATCTGAGCGGGATGGATAAGGGAAGAAAAGGGCTGTCGCCTGTTGCATCGCAGAATATCCGGGAGGATAACATATGCGGCAGCGGGCGGCAGCCCTTTTTCAGCTCTTGTTATCTGATGCTGTTCAGCTGCGGACCGGAAAAAAACTGCGTATTCATGCGAACCGGGGAAGACAGAACCTGCATGGACAGACGCAGATAATATCTTGTTCCGGGATCATCCAGGTTCAGAGAATAGGTTTCCTGAAGCTTGCGGATCCGGTACATAACGGTGTTGCGATGGGTAAACAGTGCTGCTGACGTTTTATTTACAGAGCGCTCGTTGTCCAGATAGATCATAAGAGTTTTAAACAGCTCATCTTCATTTTTTTCCTTCTCGTTCCAGAGCCTGCGGACCATCGGATGACAGGCGTGAATCTGCTCATTGCCCTTCGCGTGAAAAAGGATGTAGTCAACAGCGTATTTCTCGAAATAGAAAAGCCAGTTTTCTTTATTTTCTGATTCCGCCGCTTTCATCGCAAACAGGCATTGACGCACCATCCACGGAATTTCCGCAGTTCCCTTTGCGCCAATGCTGAAGGCGGCCCGTATTTTATTGTTTTCATGCAGAGCGCTCAGAAAATCCAGAAGATTCTGCCGTTTTTCCAGCAGCTGGTTGGACAGGACAAGGATATAGGGGTCCTTTCGGAAAATAACACAGCTGGGCAGATTATGCAGCAGGATGCTGTAAAGAATTTCTACGGACCGGTAGGAATTCTGCAGGTAATCCGGCTGAATCAAAAGCATCTGAAAATCGTCGCCTTCCGTCCACTGCTGGTAGGCAAGCTGCAGCTGCAGCTCCCGGACATCATAGGATTTTTGAAATACCAGGCTGTACAGAGCGTTGAAATGGGAAGGGGAGTGGTCAGACAGAACGGCATTCCCCATGACCGGCTCCAGCAGCTGGGCGATTTTATCCAGCAGCTGGTAATCGCCGGGATTAACCTGGCGTACCATCTCCAGTACGGTTATTCGGCCGCAGTCGATACTGTTATACTGCAGGCAGTAAGAGATGCCTCCGTGCTTCACCCCGGAACTGTCCGCCGGAGAAAAGGGCTGCACTCCGTGCCGGGTAAAGTCGGTATTGTTCTGGGAAAAGTCAAGCGCCTTTATGGCATTCAGGGAGGAATAGCCGTAGCGGCTCATGTAGAGCCACTCCGGATCTACCGTAGCTGGGTCGGGATGCCGGCTGATTGCCAGAAGCTTGTTGTTTGCGTCCTGGATATTCATCGGGTTTTGTATCAGGATTTCGCAGGAATCCACAATTTTCTGGAAGTCGTTTTTGCGGATAAAAGCCTGGAGGTCAGCCTCCCAGTCCTGAAAGTAGTCAAAGACACCCTGAATGATTTCAAAAGCCTCTTTCTCTGTGACTCCATACAGATAGATCGAATCACCCTCTCCGTTACAGACAACATAGTCCTGCTCCTGATAGACATGGACACAGTTTGTGGAGTACACAAGGCGGGCACTGTTCAGAACCGGCCTGGCATCGGCGCTGATATTGGTTTTCAGATCCATTAAAGGAGAGAGACGGTTGGCAATCATCCACATGCTTAGTTTCATTTTGATCCTCCTGACATTTCTTATAACACGGACAGCTGCTATCCGTAAGACATCTTCGGTCAGGCTCTTGGAGAAAAACGTATTCCGGAAACAGACTGCATTTATTATAACATTTTTTTTCAGGAGGAAAAACTTCTCTTCCGCTTTTCTGCATCGGGCACAAAATTCCGGAAAGGAAAGACTTAATAATTGTGCTGCCGGTATCTGTTGCAGAGCACAAGCCCCCCTTAAAATAAAAAATGCAGGGTCAGAAGACTCCCTGCAGATCAGAGCACAGCATGTTAGATACAGTGCTAAAAGTCAAAATGGAATATATTCTGACAGTTTTTCAAAAGATAAATAAAGGGAGGCGGAGGAAATGACACCAAGAGAAAATGCCATGGCGGTTTACAACAGAGAACAGCCGGATTATTACGGGGATTTGATGGATGCGATTGTATTGCTTCCGGATCCGGTGCTGATGCGGGATATCCCGCCGCAGGATGGAAAAATACACCCGGACTCCTGGGGAGTACCTTACGTATGGAAACCGGGTGCGCCGGGCGCTCATCCGTATATCACTCCGGATAATGTGGTTATCAAGGATATTGAAAACTGGGACCGCTATGTGAAGGTTCCGTCTCTGGAAAACCTGGATTGGGGACCTGCGCAGAAAGTGGCCAAAGGCGTTGACCGGAAAGAAAAATTCGTCGGAATTATGTTCGGAGGAGGATTGTTTGAGAGGTCGCATTTTCTTCTCGGAATGGAAAATGCCCTGATGGATTATCTGGAATATCCGGATGAGATGAAGGAACTGCTGTCTGTGATCAAGGATTTCAAAATTGCCTACATCAGGCAGATGGCGGAAAAGGTTCACCCGGATATCATTTTCTATCATGATGACTGGGGTTCCAAGCAGAATGTATTTTTGCCGCCGGCTGTCTGGAGAGAAATCATCAAGCCTCTTCAGCAGGAAATTTCCGATGCCATTCATGACTGCGGCATGATTTACATGCACCACGCGGACTGCATCTGCCAGCCGCTGGTGACCGACATGGTAGATCTGGGAATTGATATCTGGCAGGGAGTCATTGCGCAGAATGATATCGTGAAAATCCAGAAGATTACAGAGGGAAAGCTTGCTATGGTCGGCGGTGTGGACGGTCCTGCCATTGATGTTGACGGTATATCGGAAGAAGCGATCAGACAGGAAGTCAGAAGAGCGTTTGACGAATACTGTCCTGCCGGGCGGTTCTATCCGTCGATTCCGAACGGCGTATGCTTCCGGGAATGGAATAACAAAATCTATCGTGATGAGCTGGAAAAATACGGAAGAAGGTATGCGCAGGAACACCCTGTTACATGAACGCGGATTGAAAAAACATGTGGCATATATCCGTAGGGCCGTCCGGTTTACAGCAGCCGGACGGATCGAGGGGGGAATCTGCGCACAATTTTCGGTGCGGCAGGAGCAGCAAAGATTGTGCCGACAGGACATTCCCGCGGCATGGGAGAAGAGATAAGATAATCCAGGAATCCGTACGGCACAGAAAATGTAACTGTTAATCTGTTTATTTCAAAAGAGGAGGAAATTTTCATGGAGGAGAAAAAAGTCAGCGGATTGAATCTTGCTTCCATTATGACGCTGTATTTTGTTTCCATGGCAATCACCATCGTAACGCCTGCCATGGCTACGTTTATGGAGCACTGGCCGGACAAGGCGGCGTATATTTCTTATATCTCTACGCTTCCGACATTGTTCATTGTAATCGGAACCTTTATTGCCGGCTCCATTATGGGAAAGAAAATAAAATACAGGACACTGGCAATTACGGCCGGCATCATTGCGCTGATCGGAGGGATAGCCCCGGCGTTTTTTGACAACTTTGAGCTGACACTGGTCTGCCGTGCCATCCTGGGACTGGGTGCAGGACTGCTGGCACCATTAGGAAACGCTTTAATCGTCGGCTTGTACAAGGGGCAGAAACAGGCAAATCTTCTGGGCTACGGAACACTGTTTATGAATGCCGGAGGAATTATTCTGCAGATACTGGGAGGCGTTCTGGCCGGGACAGGTGAAAGAGGATGGCAGCTGGTATTCTGGGGACATGCACTCCTGATCGTTGCTGTTGTAATGGCATTCTTCCTTCCGGAGCCCCCGGCGGAGGACGTAGTTTCCAATGCAGGAAAGAAAGAACCGATGGGAAAATCCATCTATTTGATTGCGCTTCTCATTTTTGTGTATAATCTGCTGGCATTTCCGATTATGCTGAATATGTCCACCCTCTTTGTGCAGAGAAACGCCGGCGGCCCTGCTGTGGCAGCAACCTCTCTTTCTCTTTACACGGTGGCGGGCGTTGTGGCAGGATTTACTTTCGGCCATATTTTCAAGGTGGCAAAGCGGTTTGTTATTTCCATTGGAATGGCTCTCTGCGGACTGGGATTCCTGCTTGTCTTTGTCGGGGAAACCATGCCGATCATGACGGCAGGCCTGATGATCGTAGGATTTGGATTTTCCACCTTCTTCCCTGCATTTATGGCCTGGATGGGAATGGCTACACCGCCAAGCACCGTTGCCATGGCATCTTCGCTGATCCTGGCCTTTATGAACCTGGGAGGATTTGTGGCATCTCCGTATAATTCGCTTCTGATGAAGATTTTCGGAGCTGACAATTTCATCCTTCCGATGATCGCAATCGGCTTTGTCTTTGATTTTGTGGTCGCTGTTATCTTTATCTTCGCAACTCCTTTCAAAGAGAAAAAGTAAGATGGCTTTAAAGATGGTTAGAAAAAGCTCCCGCGCACGGGAGCTTTTTTTATGGCACAGACGCAGCGGGGAACCGGAATATCCGGCTGCGGGGAAAGAAAATGGTATTCCGGAAAGACCAAGAGCCGAAAGTGTATTATTTTGCGGTATTGGACTGCTCACGTTCCTTCTCAATCAGCTGTGAGTAATAAAAATACTGGTCCATATATATTTTGTGTGAGATGGTGATCACTGTATTTCTCAACAGGATGCGTTCCTCCGAGTCATCGCTTCCGACTGCAGGGATAGGATCTCCCTCTCTTACAATGTGATGAAGCGCTGTTTCCAGCTGACTGCGGAAGAGCTCATAGGCATCTTCAGCGGTGTGTTTTTTTTGACTGACCTGCAGAAGAAACCGTATTTCATCCAGCGAAAGTACACATTTGGATATGGAAATATAGAAAAGAAAGGCAATCTGGTCTCTCAAATACATCTTGTGAACCGGGTTCGGAACCAGCTTTTGTTTTACATAATTGCTGACCATAGAAATAGTAAGAGACTCCGAAAGCACGGGGTCCAGATATCCGTTGATATATTTTACCACCTGCTTCAGGTAAAGACCGACATCCGGTATTTCCGCATAGGCGGGCATCTGAAAATTTTCCAGGGCTGATATGATTTTTTCAGCATGTACATCCGTCATCTGGTTACTCTCCAATCTGTTTTTCAAAAATTAAAAAAGGCTTCCCGGCTGATAAGCGACCCGTAAGCTTTTGCTCTGAAACTGGACTTATACTGGACTTATACAGTAGTTTATTAAAAAAGTGAGAAAAGTCAATGAAAACTTTGTATCGGTTTTTTAATATCTTGACAAGAGATATTTGAAAAACTATTATGATTACTATATATTACCCGGGTGCTTTTATCAAATCATTGTGTGTCTGCATGGCAGCGGCGTACTCTCTGAATAATTGTCCGGAGAGAAGTACGGTCTGCAGTCTGAGGGGGAAAAATGCAGGAAAAAATAATTGTGGTCGCAGATTCATGCTGCGATGTCGGGCAGGAATTGCAGAAAAAATACAACATTCGTGTCATCCCTGTTCATATCATCTATCCGGAGGGAGAGTATGAGGATGGAGTAAACATTGACCCCAGAATCGTTTATCAGCGCTTTCCAAAGGAAATCCCGACGACTTCCATGCCGTCTTTCGGGGAAGTGCAGAATTTTCTGGAAGGCCTCAGGGAAGAGGGATACACACATTGCATTTCCATTCATGTTTCCGATCATTTGAGCGGTACAGTGAACACCGTTCGGAGTGCTGCGGAAGAGGTAGATGGTCTGGAAACTTTTGTCTATAATACGAAGGACATCTCCTTCGGGAGCGGTGTTTATGCCGTTTATGCGGCGGATCTTGTTCAGAAGGGGATTCCTTTCCGTGAAATCTGCCGGCGCCTGGAGGAAAAAAGGGAAGACTCGCATTTAATGTTTTACATGGATTCCCTGGAATATTTAAAAAAAGGCGGACGGATAGGGAATGTAACCTATATAATTGCCAATGTGCTTCACATGAAGCCGATCATTTCCTGTGATCCGGAAGGCGTATATTATACGGTGGCAAAAGTCCGGGGTTCCAGACAGGCCAAATCAAAATTACTGGAAGAAGCCGCTGCTGCGGCAGGCGACAGAAAATGCTGGATTTCCGTCTTGAACGGGAATGATGAAGAGGGCGGAAAACAGATGCTGAAGATGGTCAGGGAACGGCTTCCCCAGGGAGAATGTATTTATTGTAATCAAATCAACGCTTCGCTTGCAGTGAATACAGGACCGGGACTGATCGGACTGCTGGTGTTTCCCCTATGAAAAAACTTCATACAGATGTCCCAAAATGAAAATTATACTGGAATTTAATTAGAAAATCTGATACAATCTCACCATCAGGTGCAAAGAGGCATCTTCCTTTCGAGGGAGGTGTCTCTTTTTTTTCCGGTTTCGGCTGTCTGGCAGGGAAAGGAGTTCATGATGGAAATCGCTATGTTCAGAACCTATAATACGATGATCTGCAGCTTATACGAACAATGTGATGTAGAAAGTGTGAAGCAGGAATTGCTTGGTTCCCTTCAGAAACTCATTCCCTATCAGTACGCCGACGTGCAGGTCTTTTACACGGGAGATCCGGATCTGAATGACAGGGAACCGTATCTTTCGGAATTGTTGTTTGATGAACTGGAGCTGAAGATCTGCCATAAGGATCAGCCGCTGGCTCAGGTCCGGCTTTACCGGTTGAGAAAAAAGGGAAGGTTTACGGACGCAGAGAGATTTCTGCTTCGTTCCCTGGAACCGCATCTGGAGCAGATCTTTTACCGCCTTCTCTGCAGAGATACTTCTCAGGAGATTGTAGATCATGCCATTACCAGAATAAACAGTCAGGTTCATCTGACTCCCAGGGAGAGAGAGGTGCTGGAGCGGATGTTCCGGGGGGATGCAAACTCCTGTATCTGCGACGCCCTGCACATAACGGAGCATACGTTACAGAAGCACCTCCAGAATCTTTACCGTAAGCTTCATATATCCTCCCGCTGGGAACTGGTGGGGTATCTGACTGCGTGAAGCCATTTCAGATAAAAATCTCAGATAAAAATCCGGGTATATTTCTTTTGCCTGTTATGCGGCAAAAAGAGAATGCCCGGATTTTTACTGTGTCGTTATACTATTTCCGGATTTCCCTGACTTCATCCGATGGGAGTGTCAATTCATTATCCGGCGAAAGGCAGGCACGATTTGCGCCGCTATTACGGATTTCAGAAGATCCAGCGGCAGGAACGGCAGAAAGCCTGTCAGAAGACCTGTTCTCAGGCTGTAGTGAGACGCTGCCATCAGCCAGAACATACCGATCAGATCGATCAGCAGGGCGCCGACTACGGCAGAGATGGTGTACCGGATTCTGTGATAAGACTTTCCTCTGAGAATCGGAAGGAGAAGCCCGATCAGCGGAAATACAAGCGTATACCCCCCATAAGGAGTCATCAGATAGCCGATGCCGGATCCCCCGCCGATGAAAACGGGAAGTCCGAGGATTCCCAAAATCAGCCACACAAGAATAATCAAAAAACTTTCTCCGGAAGAAAACAGCAGGGCAATCAGCAGAATGACAAAATTAAGCATCGTAATGTGCGGCGCGCCAGGCAGCGGCAGCGGTATGCTGATGTAAGCGGAAATGCAGAGAATGGCCGCAAACATAGCCATTGTCACCAGCTTTTTTGTGGTTATCTTCTTCTGTGTGTTTTCGGAAGCTGCTGAAGAAGTTGTACGCATGGGAAATAAAACCTCCTGTTATGGAATCACTGGCAGTCGGAATAACTTCAGTAAGAATTCCTTCCGCACGTTCCGAGTATAAGAGGAGAGGAAAAGATTGTCAACCTAAAATAGTAACAGGGTGACGATTATAAGATGACAGACTTAATAATGTTATAATTATGCCGCCAGAAAGAAATAAAAAAACACCGGGAATTTCTTTTCAGAAATTCCCGGCATATGTGGAACGTGCAGGGCTCGAACCTGTGACCTTCTGAACGTGAATCAGACGCTCTCCCAGCTGAGCTAACGTTCCATTCCCTTGCAAAAATGAATTATAGCACACTGTCAGAAAATTTTCCACCAAAAAAATTTCAGAATATTTTACAATTTTAACGAGGCCCATCAATCTATATCAGGGCGCATTCTGCTGCGGGAAGAAAGCAATTCCCCGCAGCAGAATACACGCAGCCACTGGAAGAATCAATGATCGCTGTTTCTGTGGTACAGCTTGTTGTAATATTCGAGGGAATAGTGATAGAGCTCATCCTTGGCTATGTCCGTCTGCCTGGGATCTGTAAAATCCGTCATAATGCTTGCCAGAATTCTTCCGTTGCCGCCAAAATGATCGACAAAATCACGCACCCGTTTGCGGATTTCCTCTTCGCCTGCGCCATGTGGAATATCAATATCAAAGGCAAAGGACATTTGGGTGTTCCATTTCTCAAAGAGTTCGTCATAGTCATTTGCCCTGTGCTGCGGATTCCAGTAATCGACACCCATCTCGATCATTTCAGGCAGGTATTGTCCGTTTCTTCCGCAGGAATGGAGTTCCACAAAGCGGCCGTTCTTTTTTACAAAATCCCGGAGAAACTTTTTCTCATAGGGAAGAAGCTGCTCGTCAAACATCTCATTGGAGAAGAATCCGGCTCTTTCGGTTCCCCAGTCATCATGGTACAGAACGCCGTCTACCCGGCCGTAGTAATCAAAAATCTTCTGAGTCGTTTCAATTTTATAGTCGGCCATTTTATCAAAAAATTCAGCCAGAAGCTCCGGCTCTTCATAGAATGCCATCAGGGACTCTGCAAAAGGAATCATCTCATGCAGGCGTTCAAAAATTCCTTCCGTACACTGGTAGATGTGAACCCTGTCCGGATCCAGATCTTTCTGAATCTTTTTTCCGTCTGCCTCAAAATCTACCTGGGAAATGTCCGGCCACTCCAGCTCTTCCTTCCATTTGGAAAAATCAGAGATGGTTCTTGTTCCCGGTTTGGTGATCATGCCGTTGATGCTGTCCACCATTTCCCAGTCTACGCCCCACCAGTCATATCCGCTTTTCTCAGGAACCGGGTGTTCCTCTATGGCATCCGGCCAGATGGTATTTGATTCATAGAAATAACAGGGAATCCAGTAAGGCTGTTCCCCTTTGACGGCCCGAATGTAATTGTCCTTTACGCTGATCGGACGACCTGTAATAGGCGGCTTGGGCTGCTGGATAATCCAGGGAAAAGTACCCGGAACTGCCCAGTGCTTCGAATAGTCTCGCTGTGATGCCCGCTGCATAAATTTTCCGACTGCCATTCTGTCTCCTCCTTTTCGTGAAATAAAGTGTCTTCTTCCGGTTTTCCGCTTGTGTTCCTGCTTCAACAGCCTTTCGGAATGCGAAAAAGCATCTTCCGGTTTTGAGGCTGATCAGGAATTCAAAAAAAATTGTAATTATTCAGCACCCCCAGAAAACTGATGAAATCCGGACGGAGAGCTTGCTCGCCGAACGGTTTCAGAAGTTTTCTGAGGGGCGGA